>Ga0099822_1003540_pt1 | contig 20032 bp, 12 predicted proteins | sample CowpeawhiteBW_FD_76839 | JGI IMG/M metagenome (GOLD analysis project Ga0099822, IMG submission 76839) | Root nodule microbial communities of legume samples collected from California USA - Cow pea white BW | ecosystem: Host-associated > Plants > Roots > Nodule | place: USA: California | collected...
CTATATATATATATAGTTCATATATTATATAAACTATATATATATATAGTTTAAAACATTGTGACTAACAAGGAAAAGGGGGGGGGGGAGGAATAGAATAATAGTTTCTCCTCACTAATTTTCTGCTGATTTTTCATGACCCGATATGAAATATAAACTTTCCTTCAATAAGTTGTGTATCTACATGTGATGCAGTTGTTGAGCATGCTTATGAACTAGCAAATGCTGCACAGAAGCAAGAACTGCTTTTGGAATTATACTCCACAGAACTTCAGTTGTTTAAGGATCTAGTGTCACTGAAAGAGAGCAGGTAAGGACTCAGCTGTTGGTAATCTACAATTGAACATCAATATAAGTTAATTTAACAAATAATATCTGGAATCTAAAGTATGTAACTGTTATGAATTCTCATGGAAGGATGGACAATGCAGAAGGACATATCCAACCTTTGCAAAAGTTACATGAAAAAGATAGATGAACCTTCTGTTTCAACTTTTATTTATTTATTTGAAACCTGCTTCTATTTGAATGCCTTTTGGGGTTTTCTTTAGAAGGACCATGGTTATAGAAGCCAGGAAGTAAAATTTATTCAATTTATAATTTATTAATTTCTGACGATTTGCTTGATATCCCACTACTTTATGTGAGTACAGTGAATGGTTTGAAATAAATTTTATTTTCAATTCATTACTTGGGAAATAAAGTACATTTTCTTGGATCTCAACTTTCATTTAGATACTTGTAGATGAGTAAATTCTCATGAAATTTGTATCGATAGTTTTATTCAATGAAGCTGTATAAAGCAGTGTCAAGGACACTTTTTCCTTGCAATGATAGGTTCTTTTCCTGACAGAATATATGTTAATTTCTTAATTTTACCACTTCTAATGCATGTAAGAATTCAATAAGGTGATTTATTTATTTTTCTCTTGCTGGAGTTTTTTCTTAGTTTTTATTGTATGTCAGATTATTAGATGTGATGTCCAAGTTGAAGCTACAGAAAGGTTCTGTTTTGCGACATATGACATCAGTGATTCAGCCAATTCTAGAAAAAGGGATAGTTGACCATTCTATCTTACACAGAGTCTTGCTGGAATATTTTAGCATTGCTGACAAGGTACTTCTCTCCCGTTTCACCAATATTTCTTCACGCCTTTTGTTTCTGCAACAAATTTCACCTTGGGCAATAGTATCTAAATCAAGTTTTTTAAAAGTCTTCTGTCACAGATATAATCCAACAGTTATCAAGTCCACTCATTGTTAGAATGATTGGTACGAAGGATGGAGCCAAAATTGGAACTCTGTGTGTAAAATATGGAAATGCTAAGGTGTGCCCAGCAACTTCTTTCTTATCAATAGAAATGTTGAATATTTTTTATGATGAATGCATCATATGATTGGTCTTCTTTACACTCCATTCATAGGAGAGAAAGAAGATTATCAAAGGATTAAAAGGGCACGTGGACAAAACAGCTTATCATCAATATGGGTGCATGGTGAGTAATTTGACTGTGAGGTTATGTTTTTTGTTGGTCCAGCCTATTCATGGTTTAGTTGTGCCTTTATCTAAGTTCAAATCAGTCATACTGGCGTCTATCCCTGGGCACAGATTAAAAGGGAAAAAGTATTTGACCTGGTGACACAGTTCACAGTTAAATTAAATATATAATTTTTTTTGAAATAGCTGTGAACCATATATGAACCTAACTAATTTGATAGGGATTTGTTTTTTCAAAACATCTAGGGTTCAGACAGACATGCACGTTTGTATGTATGAGTTTCTGTGGTTATTTAGCGCATTTTTTTTTGTTCTGAAATTTAAAACTGGAATTCTCTCAAACGATGGTGGCTATTTAAAAGAGAGCACCAACACCTGCCAACACCAAAACAAGTTCTGAATAATTGTACACCTTTCCTCTTTCCCCTTGTCTAGAAATATTCCATAACTTCCTCTCTTATTCTTCTTCTGCCAAACATCTACCCACATTTGTACAACTAATTTGTTATACGTTGTATCTTGTTTGTTGGAAATGAATTTTCTCTAGTGAAAAAAAACATGAGATAGTCATGTTAAGGTCCACTCTTTAATTTGCAGTCTCACTTTTATTATAGAAATATATTATAAGAGGACGTGTCACTTGAGTTTCTCCGAAGTCTCACTTCTGAGATGTCCGGTCTTCAACATAACAGGATGTGTTAAAATGTCCATATGGACTAGAGATAGGACCAAATTATAGAATATTAGTAGATTCAAAAAGATCTTGCAAACCGGTTTTGTAAAATTGAGTTATACTTAAATTCTATTTTCTTAAGAACTAATATTGGTAAAATTTATTAAAGGAGTAGGATCTCATGCAGTGGTAATGTCAATGCAGAGAATCCATTCTCTTCTTTGTTATATTAACCCCACTTTGCTTGTGTGAATTCATTCTCTTGATTCTTGGCTTTCTAAAGTATGGTAACGACACGACGGACCTATCACTTATTTATATGCTTCTCATGTTCCTCAATAGCTGGGAAGTGTATTGACTCAATAGTTGCTTCTCATATGTAGTTGTATTTGTGACTCTTACTTTAGAACTTGTTTTAGACTGACATATTTCCAACTTTAATGATAAAAGTCAATGAGTTGCTCTCAGCTGATGTGTTATAGAGGATTACATTACAAGGGAAAGGTATACCCTATAACACTCAACCCCTTATGCTAGGTGCATATACCTAGAAAGCAGCTTTATTTAAGCTGTATAGTATAGTAACAATCATAATTTTAACGCCAACATAAAAAATTAGTGAAAAATGTTTGCGCACCTAACTTCTAGTTTTTCATATTAAGTTACCTTCAGATTTTCTGTATGAATAAATTTGTATAATCAATTTTTCAGGTGCTGGTTTGCATCCTCTCAGTTGTTGATGACACAAAACTGATAACAAAGGTTTGTTTGGTTTTGTTATGATTCTGTTTTTCTCATTAATAGTCAATATTTGTAAGCAGTAAATCATTTATGCCGCAGGTTATCATTCGTGAGCTTCAGTCAGTACTAAAGGAGCTTGTTCTGGATAAGGTTTGTCTAACTGTACTTTACCTTTGATGTTTACAAGCAGTATGAAGGAGAAGCGAATATAATTTTCATCAATTAATAGAACACTTCTTAGATCCTTCTCATGATATCTATATGTTTATTGTGTTTTCTGGTTGTAATTTTATAAGTTCTATTGTTTACTTTTGAGTTTTACAGAATGGAAGGCGACCCTTACTCCAATTATTACATCCTAATAGTTCACGCTATTTCAGTCCTGATGATCTTGCTACTCTGAGTTTATCTATACCTTCTCTATCTCTGAAGGTTATTTCTTTAATCTATCTTTTTATGGTCTTTTGTTATTTAGAAGTCACTACATTTGTCACATTCTTCATTTTTCATGCTAACAGGATCAGTCAGAAGCTGGCTCTCTTACTGAAACTACGAAGGTTTCACTTGGTGACAAAGAATCCGAGGAAGACATGGCAGTGGATGAAGTTAATATAGATAAGATTTCTGTGGATGATTCTGACCTAGCTGAGAGTGGGAAAAAAGATCCAATTGTTAGAAGGCAGGAGCTATTGATCAAGAGTGGACTTGCAGATGTAGGTTGATTTGGCTTTTATTCCAGTAGTTTATTTGATTTTTTACATGTTTCACCTGTGTTTTGTACGGATTTTGACTATACGTGAATTCAAACCCTGGCGAATTATGAAGTTGTGCCTAAAATGTTGTTTTATTGTAACTTGCTTTGCAGAGTCTTCTTGATGTATGTATTGAGAGCGTGGGAGAACTGCTACGGTCAAATTTTGGCAAGGAGATTTTGTATGAGGTAATAAAGAGGATGTTGATTTCTGTAAATTTGTTACCAAGTATTGCGTTCTTATTTAAATTTAATTGCACATGCAGGTTGCGACAGGGGGTTCTGAGGGCATAATGCGCCCAACTTTGGATGATAAGATAAATTCTCTCCACGACGCAGTAGCTTCTCTTGCAGCAATGCCTAAACCAGCAGATTCACAAGAGGAGCATGTCCTTGAAAATTTCCATTCTAGTCGGACCATTAGAAAACTGATTTTGGATTGCCCCAACTTTGCTTCCACCTTATGGGAAAAGGCTTTTAAAGGGAAGAGTGAGTTATGGGCGCATGGCCATAGGTAAGTTTCATTTACTTTTTAGTTCAGATTATTCACCAATGAAATTAGGGTGCAAAGGATTGGTTTCTTACGTCTTCTTTTTGTCATGTCAATATGATTCCAGCTGCAAGATTGTTTCAGCATTTTTAGAATCCCCAGATATGAAAGTGCAAAAACTTGTTGAAAAAGAACTAAAGCCTCTAATTGACCGCGGAGTTCTCAAGAACCCGAAGCTTAAAGAACAAGCAAACCAATGATTGTCTTGTATGGAGAAGGGGGACTATGGACTATATCTCAAGGGGACAGGCGTGGTACAAGATATCAGTAGCCAAGTTATGATGTGGAGGCAGTAACGATCTACTTTTTTCTGAATTTGTAGAAAACGAGTTGAAAGGCAAAAACTAAATTTTGACTGGGAAAGCTGATGCCGTTATTTTGACAACCAGAATTACTTGATGTATAATGATCTACTTTTGCATATTTAATGCAGCAATTTTGCAACCCAGGCAATGTTACCAGACGGTGTATTGTAGTACATGTATGTGTTGTTCTTACGGTGTTTTACTGTTCAATTTAATTTTTCAAGCTATGTTGTCTAACTTATATATATATATATTTAATCAATGCATATGTTACGCCTGGGAGTTTCATAATAAGACGCATATATTATATATCAGGACAATTTCAAACGAAATGCAATTAATCATCGGAAGAAGCCAGAGGCTGACAATCACATTGCGTTAAGAAAAAATCTTTCTAACTAACATTTTGACGGGACAAAAGCGAATTTGCTAGCAAACAAACTCCTAGATTGGATCTCAAAAACAGGTGAGGCATGCAGCGCTCCTCCCTTTTCATTGTGTAGCATACTATTTCTCTGCAAGTACCAAAAAGTTGAAGAATTCTTGTAAATATTGCTCCTCAGGTGAGGGTAGCCTTGGTACAAATAATCCGACGGATTGAAAACAGGGGTTTCTTTCTCAAATCTATGAAGCGACTTGCTTCTAGGTAGAAACCCAACCGGATTCTGGCCTGGAGATTCTTTCCTTGACATTGAATTTGTTCGCAAGCAGTTCTCTATCACATTAGCCTCGTCCATGAATCTTTCTCTCATTTCCCTAATATTTCTCCAAAGTTTAAAAGATCTTGATCTGGTGATGATATTCCATGCCCTAAAACCTGGTCCCCCTGAATTGACAGGGACATTACTCGATGTATACGGAATTCTTTTGCACTCGATGCAGAAATGCTTATATCTCTCCAAGTCAAAGGCTTTTCTCTTTGCTGCGTTAGATAGACATGCATATGCCTACAAGAAAAAGGGTGGCAGGGGGATGAGATTGTATTCCTCGACTATACTCAGACTTGGGAAGGAATTTATGGTATATGTCTACATGGGGGTGTTGATGACACCTTCAAAGTTTAGAATCAACAGAAGATAAATGTTCATTGTTTCGGTGTTATGTTACCTGCAGGCTTAGCGGCTAACCAATTAAAAGAAAAGAAAACATCACAGAAATACCTCAGAAACGAGCTTGAAAGCAGTTTCAGCCTTGGGGTGCTTATTCTTATCTGGGTGAACATGTAAGGCTGCAAAAGAAAAAAAAAACGAAAAAAAAGAAGCTTCTCATTATTCACAAAAGAGAGAGAATGCCAGATTTCACATAGCCACAGAAGCAGTTAAACCTACCCAGTTTATGGTACCTCTTACGAATGGCATTCACCCCTGCATTTTCTTCCACCTATGAGAACCCAATATGGAGAAAGTTTGCATCATAAAAGAGAACCTATATACGGTTTGTTTGAACAAGAAAGGTAAAGAACTTACTCCAAGAATGCAATACCAGTCAACGAAAGTTGTGTTAGCTGATTCTGAGAGAAGTTTATGATGAACACACACAACAGAACGCGTGGAAATGGAGCAAATCTCTAATACCAACTTGGACTTGGGGTCTGAGTCTTGTCCCATTCTCCCCATTTTGAGAGTGATATGATAGCGCGAATATTGGAAGTCGAGGACAAAACGCGAATAGGGGTTATTAGAAATACGGAAGGTGGTTCCCTTTCGTTGGTTTTCGAGAGATGCAGAGGTTAAGGAAAAATAGCAACCATTGCGGAGGAGATATTCGACATTGGATCAGTTGGTGGGAACAGACAAGTTTAGAGATATGGAGAGGTTAACGTTATTCTCTCCAAATGGCACTGATTGAGAAGTATTAGGGAAGGACATTTGGCCCTTACGTTTCTTTTTTCTTTTCTCGTTCAAATTTAAACCCAAATCCAACTAAATACCCTATTTTATATGATGATATATTATGTTCCTCTGATGTTAGTTAGATTAACCAAGTTGCTGTTGCCATTCTCCACCGCCTCCTACCATTTGTTGCAACATTCAACAACTAGTAAGTAGTAACATGTTAGGCTGAAAATAGAACTTCACACCACTGTGACAATTAAGAAGTTCAGAGGTTGTTTTCCAAAGATTGTTTTGTAAAAAATATTAAATCTGAGATGTTGAATCAATTGTGTAATCTGATTAAGCCATCTACCCGTTATTCTGGCCACTTTTAATGATTCATCTTTCAGTATCCACTTCAAGCATTGTTTTATTTGTTGAGGTTTGTGAGGGCGTTGTGGAAAATTAGAAACTCACAAAACGTTCATGAAAAGCAAGCACCCCTGGTACATGAAACCCGTTATACACTTGTGCAGCGAAACGTGACAATTAGGGTAGAAAATACATGAAGGGTTCGTAGAGGTTTGAAGGTTATGGTGTTGTGGTAGGTAGATTGCAATATTATTTTGGTACAGTGTCCTTAAATTGAAGGAGAAATTACCCGTGAAGATGAGATGGGAGCGTTCAAGTAGGGGTGACCCACACATATAATGCCCGGTTGAAGCTAGGAATGAAAAAGGTGTTCTGAGTAGGTTAAAAAATACACTGAAATCATATTATAGGTCCTACCTCTGTCCTTTTGTTCAAAACAACGTATCATGTTTTCATCTTCTCCTCAAAATTCATTATGGGTGCCGTTTACAATGCATCTCCTACCTTTTTCTCTTCGGAAATTACCTGCTAAAGTTGCTTCTTCACTACCCAGTGGTTTGGTTGAACCTATTGCAACCGAATCACAATTTTTTTTAATCTTTCTAATACTTTCCTTATAACATATTGATAAAAGAAGTTCACACGTTACACTCAAGAATTTTGACACTTGAAGGAAGAAGGGAATATAGATAGTTTAGTAAACTGAATGAATTTCTGTAATGATAAAAACTACAAAGAAAAAGTGTATAAGTTTACAAAAGCGTCATCTTCGTTATCATGCATTGGTTGAGGCTTAGGTGAAAAATGTAACAACGTTTGGTGCAGTGGCTTTAAGAGGAAAGTTAGTTTGTCCTGCTTCAAGTTGGTTCTGCACTCGATCTTTAAACAGCTTCATTCCTTCTCCAAATTCCATGTTTGCACTACAGTTTTTGCATCACCATTCGTTAGTTAGAATAGGCCAGTGATTTTTTATTTATTTTTTGTTTGTTCGAGAGAGATTTGTTTTGTACATTTAAAGTGTTGAAGTAAGATATTAAATGTTAGGAGTGTAAAGTTTGAATGGAATAATTGGTGGTACTATTGCTTTAGACATTGGTAACCGAACCCTTGTTTTGAGTTTAACAACTGCAACTTCCAAGATAGGCTTTGTTTTGCATAGGACAAATTGCAGCAGGGTAAAGTGGTACAATTTTTATTGGATATAATTAATTAATTAATTTGAAGCTCTCATGGCCCAATATGCAGGTCAACAATGTCCTGGAAATTCAAAATCCAGCACAAGAAATTTGAGGAATTGTGGGTCAGGGTGGCGATTGAAGTCTATGCAACTCTATTTAGTTATTTGCTTAATTATTGTTTTTAGGACATTGATCATGAGGAGCCCTTGGAAATTTTCTACTGGCCCACTTCGCGAGGTCATCAATTCAAAAATTGGTTAAGACAGAATAATAGAATACACGGAAATAAAAGAAAAAGTAAAAATTCGAATTACTTGTTAAAGAAAAATTGGTTAAATATGTTTTTTTCAATTTACAGTGAAAATTAAAATTAGTCTTTCTTTTTGACCTAATTTAGTTTTTTATCTTTAAAAGTACGTAAATCTAACTATTTTAACTAAATTTTGTTAAATTTATTAAACGTGTTTCATTCATAACATTTGAGTTGTTTACAATTATTTGACATATTTTCACCTCAATATTAGTTGAATGATATCATAAAATACATTTAAAACGTTAAATAAACTTATAAAAATGTGGTTAAAAAAACTAAATTGGTCTAAAATTTTTAAGATGAACTAATTTTAATTTTCACTAAAATTTAAAAGAACCAGAATCATATTTAATTTTAAAAAAATATGTAATTATATTTTATTTCTGATCTCTCTGCAAGAAAAAAAAAGAAGCAAAAGTGACATTGTTATAGGCATGAGCAATCGGTAATTCCCCACAGCATATTGCTTTGAAGAGCTTTGGAAAAGAGAAAAGGAGAAGTAAAATAAAATAAGTTGGAAAAGTTTATTTTTGCATAAACCTGACTCCTACAAGATTCTGAATTCAAAATGAAGCTGCTATGCTATTCCTGGCATTCTTTTACTCACACATGCCACAAATTTTCTTTCTTATCATTTTTAATATCTTGGTTTGTCTTTTACTGTCTGTTAACATTTCAAAAATACCAACGTGAATACTTACATTATCCAGGACGATAAAACAAAAGATATTTAAATATTCATATATTTTTATCTCCACCTCTAGTTGTATCAAAACATTTTTTTTAATTGACATTTATCTACTTTATCTTCGTCAAAACATTTTTTTTAATTGACATTTATCTACTTTATCCTAAACCCAATAGTATATAGTTCAATTTCTATTCGTGTGAATATTAGAACTCTAACCATTTGTTTAAATATAGAATTTTACCAATTGGGATTAATTTGAATAGATTTTATTTTGAGTTACTTTATTTTTAAATTTTTTATTTAAATAAATTATTTAAACTGATTGAATTTCCATTATTGTTAAATATAAAATAATTTAATACTAAATAACATTTAATGATTTAAAAATATCAATATAGGATATTTTTCAATTCATATTAAATGGATTTTTTTAATTTATTTATCAAAGTTGACATGATTTGTCTTGCTAATGTCCCCAAATACATTTCTCAGTTAGCTTAAATTAAAGTTACTTTTAGCTAAAATACACTATAATTAGTTGGGTTGATATTTAGAATAATGTTAATGTTTTCAGTATTGTTGGTTTGGATTTTTTTCATTAACCTTTCTGTTGACTACAAAAATTCTTCTATTTACTTTATCTGATATCTGACAAAACAATTTTAATTCGGATTAATTAAAAGTGACATGACCATAATTACCTTCAGTTCCATTGGGTGTTTAAAAACCATATCTCAAGTTATTTTAATCAATAACACCCGTTTAACATAAATCATTATTATTATCATAAACTAATTTAGACATGTGTTTTAGTTGAGTTAAAAATTATTCAAATTAAGTATATTAAAATAATGTATTTAATTTTAAAATAAAATAATGATTTATCATAGGCACACCCAAGCATAGTCAATGCATTGAGGAAGGAAGTGATTGGGCCTAGAAAAAGCTCAATGTACACTTGGGCCGTTCTTCCTGAATCTCCAAAAATTTCTTCCGGTATTCTCATATATATTTTATTTTATATTTTAAAACGTTTAATTTAAAATATGAAAAATTATATTTTAAATTATACATTTAAATATAAAAAATTATGAGAATAAACATTGAAATTATTGAAGTAGAGGAGGAAATGACCTGTCCGCTAAAATATACAAGGCCCAACAAACTTGTTTTTTAAAAATAAATTGAATTAACAAAATTGAAAAAGGGTTTTATGAAAAAGAATCTAGTTAACCTTAATTAAGGACAGGTGTTGTTTTAGAAGATCTTCTATAACCACTGGTTTATGTTTTAGTTAATTAATTAATTAATATTATTAGAAAGATAACATAAACTTAAGCTTCCCTGTGGTAGAGTTATTTTGAAACTGCAGAAGATCCATGGCTAATGGTCTTGGCATGTTATCTTTGCATCAAAGAAATGCAACTGAGCTTCGTGTTCCCAGAAAGGAACATTCTCACTTCCTTTCACACGTTTCTGTTTCACACACTCAAGCCATATTCCAAACCCCAATTTATGTCTCCATTTTCCTTCTGTTATGCCTAACCTCTCTCTGCACATTCTTCTTCTCTGTCGCTTCCATGACCGCCGGTGCAATGGCGACGGCTGCCGGAGCGGCGGTGACGCTGTACCTCTTGTTGAGGCGGAGGAAGAAGGCCGAAGAGGAGTGGTCGAGAGCGCGGACCCTGAGGGTGAGGCCAGCTCAGGCGCCGGCGAATCTGTTCGAATCGATCGTGACGTTGTCGGAGACGCTGAGATTCACTTACTCGGAGACTATTGGGAAATGGCCAATCGCAGACTTGGCCTTCGGCATCAATTCCTTCATGCGCAAACAGGTCGACTCAATTTCCCCATTATCTTGTCGTGGATTTGAATTTTTAGGTTTGAAATTGGAGACGACACTTGCAGGGTGATTTGGCAGTTGCGAGTGTGTATGGTGGAAGTGGTTGTGTGGAGTTGAAAGGCCCTGAAGTTGTAGCTGACTTAGAGGAACTATTGAGGCTGTTGACTCTGTGCATGCTTTTCTCCAAAAAACCGTTTCCCGATTTTTTAGATTCTGCCGGATTCTCACAGGACCATGTCCTTCTCCAAAGCCCCAAAGCTGAGGTAGGTACCCTCTTTTGTAATTTTGTCTATTTCTTTTTCCATTTTTTGTGGGGTTAACTTGGAAAATTCGATGGAAGTAATTACTAGACGCACTCCCCATGCATGGTTTTTATGTTTTTTTTTTTTTTTCAGAAATATCCAGAAATAACCAATTTTTGAATCTTTTCATGTTTCAATAACCTATACTGATGCTATTAATTTTCAAGTTTTAAGCTCGATCTTCTTGCCTGTCTATGTGGGCCAGCAGATGCACAATTATTGATATATTTATCTCAGAACAAGCAAAATCTTTGGAGTGCCGGAATTTAGGACATGGTTAATGTCTAAAATATAATTTTCATATTCACATAAAAGAATACAAATGAGAGATCATTTTACAATACAATCTTTAGAAAACAAAATCCAGATAAGAAGATGAAACATATTTCTTAAAACAAGCAACAGGAATGCTAAGAGATCAAACAATTTTATATAATATAATATATTTTAACTTCTTTAAAATTAATTTTATGTAGGAGTATAGAAGGTAGCCAGGAATGAGATTTCCATGCCTTGGTCTGTGTCCCGTCTAACCCGTGTTGGAAGTGTGTCACAGATATGTCAGTGCAAGTGTCATACCTGCACCTTCTTGTGGATCTTTTGTGTTGGTGCTTCCTAGAAAAGCCTCAAAATACATGTCTGACCCTTTGTTCATAATTCTTCATCACCCTAGATCATCTTTAAAGAACATCCTAGCTTAATGGGAGTGACAGTCCCAAATTCATGTTAATGGTTGGTCATGTCCATTCTGAAATGACAATTCCTGTAAATCTTACATAGTTATGGTTGAAAAGTTCATTTTGAGGTGCTGACAGATGTAATTGAATTTTGATTTTTTTTTTAGATGGAGGCAGTATTAGCTGTTGAGTTTATTGCACATGTTAGTTTATGCTCCTTAAACATGTCGGTGTTGTTTTTGTATGTATTTGATTTCTACTTTACAAAACATGTACTATTTTTCACGCTAAATGTATCATCATTCAATTTATTGTTCAACTGTGACTAAAAACTGATTTAATATCATGAAACCTGCAGCTTCTGAAGCCCGCTTTCACTATTATACATGATATGCAATCAAGATGTTTTCTTCTGTTGATCCGGGGAACTCATAGTATAAAAGACACACTGACAGCTGCAACTGGTGCTATGGTTCCTTTTCACCATTCCATTCTAAGTGATGGACAAATAAGCAACTTGGTTTTAGGACATGCACACTGTGGTATGGTTGCTGCTGCTCGTTGGATTGCAAAACTCTGCACTCCTACATTACTTAAGGCTCTTAATGAATGTCCAGACTCAAAAGTCAAGGTACTGTTATATATTATTTTTGAAATGCTACAGCCCCGAATTGTGATTGTCCAGTTCTTTCTTTCATTTGTTTGTGCCTTAACTTTTTTCATCCTTTCACTAGAATGACATTCTTTTTTAATGTTTTCTTTTAAATAAAAATAATATGTACTTTTTTAATCACATTATTACTCATAGCATACTTGCCTCATCCGAAACCACAGGTTGTTGGACACTCACTTGGTGGTGGTACTGCATCGCTGTTGACATATATTCTTAGAGAACAAAACGAATTATCTTCAACCACCTGTGTCACATTTGCTCCAGGCATGTGATCATACTAATTTTACCTATGAAGTTACTGAATTGACAAGTAACACTAGTTGTATCTAGGTTATGATGAATTATCATTTCATTCGATAATGGTGAAAAATATGTCAGATTATTTTGGTGAATGCAAATGAGATTTACATAGCTATTCAGTGTGATATGAAATTATATTTATGGCATGTAATTATATTCTGATTTAAATAAGAATGCTTACTTTTGCTATGTGACCTATCATTTCCTTTTCAGCTGCGTGTATGACATGGGAGTTAGCGGAATCAGGGAAGCACTTCATCACCACCATTATAAATAATTCCGACATGGTGCCCACATTATCATCTTTCTCTGTTGATGATCTTCGTTCTGAGGTGCATTTGCTGGTTCTCCCAACTTCTCCAATCTGAGTACATATTAATTTTAATGAGTTTGTTAATCTTATCTTTTAGATAATGCTTTGTTATTTACTGAAGTTAGTTTTGTTAGGTTGCTGCATCTTCTTGGTTGAATGATTTATGGAATCAGGTTGAGCATACAAAGGTTCTGAATGTCATCTATCGCTCTGCAAGTACCCTTGGATCTCACTTACAATCTATATCCAGTGCAAAAGACAAGGTAACTGGTGTAGGTGCTATTCTATTGCCAGTAGCCAGTAGTACCCAGGTAACTTCAAGTTTTCTTGTCTCTATTTGACATTCTAGTGCTCAGTTATCCAACCATACCTTATCAACCGGTCAATTGCATTTGCTGTGATCCTAATACTCAAACTGTTTCTATTACTGTATACCTTCTTTTATGTGAGGTTTTTTCTGCATGCATTTTTATAAAGAAAGATCCTGATGTTGTTGTTACCTGCAGGTTGTGATAAAGCATGCACAAAGTGTTGCAAAAGCTGTTGTCAAAACTATGGCTAAACACAGTCAGAATATTGGTCCGTTGTCGAAATCTAAATTAAATAACTTGGTCAAAGTTTCTCTTGAACCAGAAAATATAAGTAAATCTCTTTTGACTGAGAGTGTGTCTGTACTTAATAAAGATGAACCAAACTCCACAAGTGGAAAATCTGAACCTGATGTGGCAGATGAAGATAAACTAGTCATTGATGACAATGAACACATTACAGAAGGTGAATTGTGGCATGAACTGGAGAAGGAACTTGAAAAACAGACTATATTGAACATCCTGACTCAGATAGAAGAAGCAGCTGCAGAAAAAGAGATAATTGAAGAAGAAAATCAACTTGTTAATGCTAGCAATTCAATCTCAACATCTGACCTTGTAGATAATAGTTATTGTTTTTATCCCCCAGGTAAAATTATGCATATGGTCTCTGCACCTTCTGATGAATCTAGTTCAAACTCCAAGGAGGAACATATCAAATTATATGAAACACCAAGACAGCTGTATAGCAAGTTCAGACTATCAAAAAAAATGATAAATGATCATTACATGCCAACATATAGGACAATGATCCAACAATTAATCCAAGAATTAAAGAAAGATGGTGTCAAACAGTACTAAGGAGAAGTGAATAAATCCCCTTTCATGTTGAAAGTTTATCAAAGCTGTGTATTCAAGAAATACAAGAAACTTCAAACATTCCATAATTTAAGAATTGAATTACTTAGAGCCTCCCCTCAGAGGAGAAGCTTCCAAAAATTGACGGGCAATTCCCAACCAAAGTAGGGCAGGACTCACCCGCCGTAAAGTCGGTGTTCGAATTTTAGGTGTTGGCACGACCAGTCGTCTCTATACGATCATTGACCAGTCGCCTTTCACCCCCTGACAGGACAGGTTAAGTTTTAGAGCTTTTCCTTGTTCTATTTATATACGCAGTTCCACACTCAAGTTTATTAAATCTCCGATATGGGACTTGCAAGTGATTTGATTACCTTAATTATCCAAATAACGTCATACATATAAAGTCATCGAGTAATATTTCACCCGAACTATTTAATTTTATGCAATTTAATTAATTTATTTAAACTTTAATTAGGTGGTCCTATTTGGTTTATTACGTCTTGCGGACGCTGTTTGGTAAACTCAAGACAATTTTTTTACCTAGACGCTGAGTTTAACCAAATAATTTTGGTATAGTATTAATTTTTCAATTTTTCTTTATGATGTGAGTTACCGTTATCATTATAAATAAATAAATAAATACATCATTTGGTAAAGCTAAAATGGAACAATAAAGAAAACGTTCAAAAACAAAATTAGATGAAATCCGAAAGAAAAGGGCTATCCCAGTTTTTTTATTTAATAATACTTTCTACAAAGATTAATTTTGAATTTCTTATTTCTTTGTGATTAAACGACCTTTATTTTTCTACTTGTTTATTTCCTTTTCATCTCTATCAAACATTCCTTCAATATAATTTTTCTTGTCTTTCATCTTTATATTTTTTTTCATAAGTAAAGTCTACTCTTTGTTATATACAAAGTTTGGTATTACAAGAGATATAATTGGAGGTGTTTCGGGTATAGTAATAAAGTACATATCTCCAATACTCAAATTGTCCTTAAGTCTTTTTGTACAACACTTCACCATTCGCTGCCTCGTTCTCGATGATTAAATCAGTTCGAGTTCGTCTGAGTAAGGGCAATTAATACGGTAATAAATGCGAAGTAAAAGTTTTCACCAACTCACTTTGGGCTCTTATCTATAGTTTTTTGACATGGGTCCGTGACTAGGATTTTCTTAATTATGACCCAATTACTTTTTAATCTTGGTTACTAACTTTTGACATGCGTCCTGGCAGTTGTCCCGATAATTGTGGAGATAAAGTTCAATTAGAATGAACACGGAAGCCGTTCGGTCACGAGCTCCCTTAAAACACTTCGGAGAAATTGTCACATTAACAACCTAGAGAATCGTTCGTCTTTAACGGATGACTTACGGCCGCTTATTCTTGGATCGCCTGACCGATGGTCTGACTAGAGATAACGATAGACCATACAATACACGAGGTATCGTAGAACTAATGCAGTGAACATTTTTTGAATAAATATTTGTTTAATGGGAACCGGTACTAGCTTTAATTCACAGTATGCAATTTATTAATATATCTTGATCCGAGAAAATAGAAATATGCTTTGTTCCCTTGTCTCTTGTCACCACCATTCAAAGTTCGCCGCTGCGACTCCTGAATTAAAAATAATGTTATAATAAGAAATAATTGGAACAACAGACATCAACCACCATAACGGGTTTTCAAAGACTCAGGTGGCTCTTCTTCCATTATCTTTGAACCCACTTTTTCGAAGTACTGGCGTATGGTTGTTTTACGATCACCAAGGAAGGTATGATCCACAAAGTTATCGTACACTTCTTCACCAAGGCTTTTCGCACCAAGGCTACTGCAACAATTCATTTTATCAACACATTACACAAGATAATAACATATTTTATGAAGTCATAAATTGTAGTTCTTGATTAATAGTTAAAACATAATTGTTTATAACATTTTATCTTAATGTTAATGGAATAAATACTTGAAATATTTTTACAACAAAATGAGTAAGAAATTTTAATGGAAACGCTTTCATGAGTTTAAAAATTACATAATTTCAAATCTCAGAAAAAATATTAGAAAAAACATTAAAAATCAAATCAATTCAAATCTAATACATTAAAAATGATGAAAATTTTGACTGAATGAATGAATGTTACCAGTGACGAAGATAAACACGGCATGGCAAAACATCATCCCGCCAGATCTTATGGATCTTATACTCTCCATAGCGTTCAAAATATTTTTCCCTGCCCTCTGTTACAAAAAAGTCAAACATATAACACAATATAGTTTCATGTCCATGCGATGTTGTATTGGCTTCTTAGTTCTTCAAACCAACATTAAAATGAATATCATGTGTGCTGAAAGTACATATTTAAATTAATATGTATTTTTTAATTAATTAACAAGAACAACAATTACTTTTCAACTTCAAAGTAATTAGGAAATAAATGCCACTTACGTCGCTTTAAGCTTTGCTTAAACTTCAAGAAAAGTCACGATGTTTTATTTACAAAGTTAATAATTATTTAAAGAAAATTTAGTAAATGATTATGAACGTATTATTTCTTAAATAACCAAACATGTAAGAAAATTGAATTTAGTCTTCAAACTAAATGTTACAGAAGTTTAAAATGTTAAAAAATAGTAGCAAAAGAAGTTTATGTTTGCACAAATTATCAAGTAAAATTAAAAAATAGAAGATATAATTCATTTAATTAAAATTAAGCGTAGGGCAGTTCAGTGTTTTTGTAATCTAATACTTCTGACTGAGTATAAACTTGGATTTTGTAACATTACCATTGCATCTAAATTTAAAGAATTCATCGTCACTGTAAGAAGCACAAAGAACCTGCGTTGATAACACACAAAAACCATCAACAAAGTTAAACACCATATATGCGTTACAAATAATCTATGAAAAAAAAAAGATAGTAAAATTAAAAATAGCTGTAACATACTGCAGGATTGGTAAAGGGCTTTCCATCTAGTGATTCAGGAACAACCTGTGGGAGACAAATGAATTCAAAATTATATTTGGAAGTCTTGAAGCAGGTGTATTCTATTATCACCAGAACAAAGAAATAAACAATAACTCACAGCTAAAAACCGATATACGCGTTCCCTTTCGATGAATGCTGGAATCTAAATTCGTTCCAAGAAAATAAAGAACAATTGTTCAGATAATTGTTTTGTAAATCTTCCTCAAATAATTGAAAGTTTTGCAAAGACAATACCTCTGTTTTCTTTATCTCAAAAACAACTAAAATAATTGTTTCACCTTCACATGGTTCAACAGATAGCCCCGCAATTTCCTGCATGCAACGCAACCAAAAACAAAACGCACATCCAACGACCAATTACTGCCAACTATCACATCAAGTACTAAAACTTCTTCAAATTCTTTTATGTTTTTTACTTTCACATTTCTATTTCTGAGTAGTCAAATTTAATAACTAAATAAAAATAAATAAATACATGCTTCTTTAACCATAACTATCAAAAATATGAGAAATTACACTTATCTTTACTAATATAAAATCATGCTCATAATCCATCTAATTTTGGAATAATCATTACTTTCATTACATTTTCAATAAAATAATAGTTATATTATTTTAATATTTTTCAACAAATAACACACATTCTTTTTCGTTTAAAACTTTTCTTATATTTCTAATAAATAATATGATAAAATGATAGTTTATGAATTTTAATTTTCGTAATTTGTAATAATGTTAGTTGTAAATAAAATAAGAAAAGTAAGCGTGACCTTATTAATGAAATTAATGTTTATTTAAAAGTTAAAAGACATGTGAACGTTATTTTAAGGAAAAATATTAAAAAAATGTGTATGCTTATTTTAAAACTAGAGGTTAGTATAGGTGTCTGTTGACTTTATGTGGAGGGAGATAAGTGCATTTTTTTCTAAAAATAATTTATGAGATAATTATTATTATAAAAATCAATAAATATATTACATATTATAATACATTACTAGATTAAAAATAAACATATTTATAATTTCTGAATGTGATAATTAAAATTTGTTATGAAATCTGAAAATATCATCTAATTTGCAACATAAACAAAAAAGCATGGAGTATAACCGTTCGTAGTTCTTGGCGATGAAAAGGACAAAAAAAAAAAGAAAATAGGGAAAAAAAGAGAAAATGACCTCAGTTTTGATATTGGCAACACCGTGAGTGAAAAAGAGGGCTCCAACGGAGTTGAAGAGACGGCGGAATCCGGTTAAGCGGGCGATTCGGAAGTTAACGAGGTTGGGAAAAGTGCTTCTGGCACTTCTCTCTGTGTCAATAAGAGAAAGTAAATTAATAAAGAGGATTTGATCGGATAGATATGATACATGAAAGAATGCATATAGTAATTACCGGAGAGAAGGGAACCATAACCGCAAATGGAGATGTAATCGTCTGAGGAGAGTAAGGCATCGAAATCGGAGAGGTGAGTGAGTTCATGACAGGGCAAGGTTTTAGCCATGGCCATCGGAACGGAGGAGGAAAAATGGAAGAAGAAGAAGAGTTTCTCTTGCTGATTGGTTGACACTAGTTGGGTTGGGGGGGAATAAATAACAGATCTGGCACAGTCTTTATATTCCAAACAAGTGTGTCCATTTCATTGATGCACCCATACCTCTTTCACTGTATCAGTAACCTACACTTTATCCTTTTTTTTATTATTCTTTCCTAAATTTTTTATTTATAAAAAAAAAAAACAAATTTTAAGCGTCAATTTTTATTATTCTCTCCTCACTCATTTTTTTAAATAATAAATTTGGTCCAACCAAAATTACATATGGTTGTAAAAAGTAAAAGTGCCACTACTTTGTAATTAAACTCTACATGTAATTAACGAGTTTTGTATATGCAATTAACATGACAGTTAATTACGAACTATAATTCACAATTTGAAGCTTTTTTAGAGAAAATTCTTGCTTAACTAACCTTATTTTTTGTTATGTAATTGAACACAAAATTTAGTAATGAAGACATATATATTAATCAAGATAAATGCACTTGAATCACTAGTCTTTTTCAAATCATCATAAGATTTGGAGCAATCAAATAAAAAAACTAATAAGATTTGACTAATCAATTCTCACAAATATATACTTTTGTTCAACACACATTTTTTGAGCGATAATACTTATCAAGTATATTACAGGCTTTATCATGAACCATTGGGTTAAATATAAAAACAATAAAAGGAACTTGTTATTTGAAAAAAAAACTTTTATAATCATGTAAGAATGATTACATTCATCATTTTCAAAAACCTTGAATAATCTTTCCTTTTATGAAATGAAACTCAATGCCAATGTGTTTAGTTTCTTTTTTTTTTTTTTATGGTGGACTTTGTTATTGAATAATTGAATAACATTGTTGTTGTTTGCTACAGTAGATGGTAACGATGTAGCTTCAACTCTTTGACTAGGTTCTGTCATAAGGATTTTTTCATTACTTTTGTCATAATAATATATCTTTATTTCAAAATTGACAAAGTCACTATCTTATATATATTACCATCCAATTGATTATATCATATGCAATAAACACAATTTGTAAAAATTTTGTAGTTAAGTCAATATAATCCTTTATGAGAACATTTTTGACTCGTCTAGTTTCATAAACTAGAGCTCTTCTACACAGACCATTCAGGAAAATTCATTTAAGAACTTATTAATGAATTTGACTAAAATTTGACATGAATACCAATTTAAACTATATCGATGTGAGTGTAAACACACACACACACACACACACACATATATATATATATATATATATATATATATATATATATATATATATATATATATATATATATATATATATTTATTTTTTTTATATATA
>Ga0099822_1003549_pt1 | contig 20017 bp, 7 predicted proteins | sample CowpeawhiteBW_FD_76839 | JGI IMG/M metagenome (GOLD analysis project Ga0099822, IMG submission 76839) | Root nodule microbial communities of legume samples collected from California USA - Cow pea white BW | ecosystem: Host-associated > Plants > Roots > Nodule | place: USA: California | collected...
AAAATATAAAAAAAATAAAAAAAATAAAAAAAAAAAAAAAAAAAAATAAAAAAAAAAAAATATAATATATATATATATATATATATATATATATATATAATTACTTAATTAATTGTGAATATTTTAATAATTTAAACGAAAACGGAGATATGGCGGGGGCGAATATTATGGAAGGGATATGCACATCCCCAAACCTATCCTCGTACCAAATTGAAAAAGTCGAAGATTTTCCATACTCATACTTATACCCGATCAATACATAAATTTTCTGTCAAAACGAAAACAGATTCGGATAATATCCACGGAGCGAGTTTATTTGTCATCTCTGTCTAGTACCCTAATTAAGAACAAACCATGTATATCAATCATATATAAACTCCAGTAGCGAATACGAAATAGGAAGAAGAGGACCAATATGGAAGGGCTTAGAGTTGGTTTATAAAATATGCAAAGTTAATTTTAATTAATAAAATATTATAAACACGTATTTTTAAAATATAAATACAAATATAATTAAATAGAAAGAAACTAGATATATCTCTTTTTGAAACTATAGAACTTATATGTTGAATTAATGATTTTACATGTTTCTAAAAATATTTATAAATTTATAATAATACTTTCTATTTATTCTTCTCTTTTCAAGAAAAATCATATTAATTGTTTCATAAACCTCTATCAAATTTAAATATATCTTGTTACTAGTTTCTTAGTAGATTTGCTTGGGTATATTTTGAATGATTTATTTCAAGACTATTATCACAATAAATTTTGTAATATATAGGAAGAAAACTAATAACTTCTTATATATATATATATATATATATATATATATATATATATATATTTGTGTGTGTGTCCTATGACCCAGTAAGGTTTCGTTAGGTCTCTGCCCAGAAGGTACCCTACAAAACATGCAATAGACATGAAACATATGCACCCGTCCCTAAGAGAGAGGATCTTAATTAAGAACAGTGAAATCCTTTTGTGAGGTCCGCCGAAACCAAGACTTCCACAAAAATTGGTTTTTCATTAATATTATGATATTATGATTATAAAGTTTTTTGTGCTGCCTAGTTTTGATTTTCCTTACGTGCCGCAATTTTCCGCCTTCTCTTGCACGTCCAAACCCAAAGTCTAATAATGATGATCCCTAAACGTGATTCATCGTGTTGCACAAAATGCAAATGCATGCTTCTAAATCCTTTCAGCTCCACTAAACTTGCCCATGTTCTTGGAACAGATACATTATAATCATTGTAATTTTAAAATATGGAAACCGTGCTTCATTAAATTTATCTACTCCTGCCATAATATCAACTATATATATTAAATATCGATATCATCACATCATTAAATAGAAAACATACCATTCATAGTTTTTTCAGAATAATCATTTTATTTAATAAAGCTTCTTGAATAAAGTTGCATGATTTAAAACTCTGGATTCTGCCTTCAAATGTTTACTAAAAACCAAGTTTTATTTACTGAGTAAAAGACGTAACATGTGATTCTTTTACCACTATATAAATCTTAAGCCAATAATATATATGTGATATGAATGATAAACATGAAAACTTTTGAAGACCGGTAAGTTTGACTGCTGAAGGAGGAACTAGTCAGGTAGTGCTTTCAAAAATCAACGAAACTGAATACGACCAATCCAGAACTGACTATGTTAGAAATCAGTTTGACATTTATGTTTTTTTCAATTATAGTTCGATCACCCTAGGTTAACGCAAAAATTACTTGCCCAAAGGATGCTTTAATTACAAGAGAATTTTTTAAGAGCTGTTCAAATTTTATTTCATTATTCACCTATGTTTCTATGTTCATTTCATTTCATGAGTTTCAGACGTTTTAGTTTTATCCAAACTTTTTTTTATTAGAAAAATCATATATTATAACTATAAGGGAGTAATCCGGGAGTTTTATCCAAACTATAGAACATCTTGTTATAAAAATACTCCTTTGCCATGATTAGTGCTAAATTATGGTTTTCAACTTAAGACTTTTAATCGAGACCGGTGAGAATTCTATATTAATTAGAGATATCAATTACAATATCAAAATTCATTTTAACAAGGTTTGTTAGATTTAATATTGTATCATGTGTTATTAGTCTACATAAAAAAAATTTAATCTCATACTTTAAATATCAATGTCTCGACATGATATGATATGTTAAAGATCTTACATCAGTTAGAAATAAAAATAAATTAAAGTATATAGGTGTAGAGAATCTTTATTTTACAAATATACTATTACTATAAGAAAAATCAATATTACCAAAGATCAAAATTCGTAAGTATTACTTAAAATATGTTAGTAAATTAAAATTATTGACTAATAACGATAAAAAATCTGTTGATAAAATTCTCATCGGTATTTTTTACAGACGAAATAGGAATTATGTCAGTAATTATCAAAAAAAGAAATCATCAGTAAAATTTATTGATAAAATTCGTCAGTAAATATTATGATCTAGTTCATCTTCTTTCTCCTCCATCCTTCTTCTTCTTCATTTTATCTTCTTGTTCCCCCTCACAAGCCATAGCCTTCTCCCACCATAGACAATCACCATGCACAACCACCTACATCACGTGACACCACTGCAAACACTCAAGTTCGTTCTCTACCTCCACCTTCTTCTTCTTCTATTCTTCATATCACCCACCCACTTAATATATAATATATTTCTCGTTAGATCTGGTCGAGAAATTTGATGCTTTTGTTACCGATGGATTTACCGACATACGAATAGTTGGTAATAAGAATTTTCAATTATTAATGGAATGAGTTTTAAGATATGTAATTATTGATGAATTTCTCCAAATAAAAAATTTATCAATAATTTAAATTTTAAAATTCGCTGATAAAATAATTAAATTTTAAAATTTGTAGTAAAATCTGTCTGGTAATTAAATTTTATTGACAAATTTTGTTTCTGTTAATTCAAAGAACTTTTGTGGTGTATATTCAATTATATGTTGTTAAAAGACATTCAACTTGATGCATTCCGTATTACCATTTTCAATAGAATTTGAATTAATTTTTTATTGTTATTATTATTTATTTTTTTTGACAAGCCATTTTCAATGGAGGATGATATTGATATTTGAGAAAGACATGACATTTGTTTTGCTACCTTTTATAGATGCAAAAGTAGACTTGTTGGAGTAGCTAGTTCAACAAAAATATAAATGAGTAATTAGGTCAAACAACCTAAAAATATTAAAAAAAGGAAATTGACAAAAAATAGTTCATTTAATTGATTCAAAATTGGTAAAAGTGATAGCGAAAATTAATTTACCTAACTTCTTTTATATTTATTTTATTATTTAATTTAATTAGTGGAACCACATGTCCATTTATCTAATGATAATAGATAAAAATTAATTTATGAAGGATAGAATGATTTATAAGATTGTTACAAAAATTATAAAAAAAATTGTTACAAAATATAAAGGATAGAATGATTTATAAGATAATTTATGCTGAAATAAATGGATACCGAAATGTACAATAAAAGACGATTACGTAAAAGCAATTTCCTTTATTAATAATTATAGATGTAAGTTTAAAAATATACATTTAATTATCATAAATTCAACTATATTTCAATTAGAGTTAAATCAATAAAGCATAAACTAATTTATTCATCCATCTATTTTTAAAGTATTGCTATTTTATAAATCTGTAATCAGTACAATTATGATACATTTCCAATTTTACGATTAGAATTTTGCACTCGTACATTTTCTTTCAATAATGGTTTCTCATTATAATTTATAAATTAAGCTTGAGGACTCCAAAGTGAGATTTTGCATCCTAAATAATGATGATGATGTCTGAAAAATAAATTGTTTTAAATATTGGAAGATTAAGGAAAGTATATCATTTTTCTTTTATGATCTTAATCTTTCTATACCTAAAACTCTTAATGTTAAACGTAGATGAATATTTCGTTATATATATATATATATATATATATATATATATATATATATATATATATATATATATATATATATATATATATATATCTTTTATTTCAGAAATTGAGTTTAACGTGTTTTAGAACATCCAAATATATTGTTAGGAGTGGATTTTAAGTCTAATTCAACCTTACAAAATCAATTTATAAAAAAATATTTATACCTCACTTACATACTATAAAATTGTCTTATCTCTGATTACTGTGAGACTTCAATATATAAATTGTTTTAGTCCTTTCAGGTTCGGGCGATGACCTGTTTACCGTTATCAAATTCTTTTCACCCACTTCACAACTATTTTTTAATATCTTTTTATTAAAATAATATAATTTGTTTTAACAAAATATTTTATTGAAAGTAATTGTAATGTTGTTGTTTTTGTCAAAAGAGGATGCTAAAATACTGTTTTTCTCTTTTGCTTAATAAATACCTTGTACCTGGTAGATGGGTATTCATATCCTGACTAGCCATTTAGATAATTGAATTTTTTTCTCTTCAATTTAATTTGATTGAAATAAAAATTAATTAATTAATTAATTAATTACATTTGTTCATTAACACCCAATCTAATTCAGTATTCGCTATTAGAAAATATACTTTCAGTGGGTCTGAGACAAGTGTTCTGATAACCTTATAGTGAAACCCTAGTAAAATTTCTTTGTATTGTTTGAGTGTGATTTGTTCTCTCTTAACATTACTTTCATTTATAAGAAAATGAAAATTATATTTATCATATTATACAAAGAAAGTGTACTATAGCATACACGTAATAAAGATATAAAAGTTCTCGTGATGAACTAATATTTATACCGATTTCAATTTATATTAATTAATTAGCAATTAATCACACATATAATAAATCGAAGGTACGATAAATTCCCAGAAAAAAATGTAATAGTAATAGTAGCAACAGTACTTATAGCATAGATTTTCTTCTTGCAATTATCTAAAATAATATAAATATAAATTAGTAAGATATTTTTATAATTAAATTTATAAGTTTAATTAAGTTATAAAATTTTCATAAATTTTTATTTTAACTCGAAATTGTTTCATATTAACCGCAATATATTTTTATATTAATTATAAAATTTCGTATTTCTAAATATATGAAGACAAGCAATAATTGGACACAAAATAGTTAATGAAGAAGTAAAAGACAAAAATTCAATTAAAAATAAAAAAATTTAAATACTCTATAGATCAAAATTTAATAAGAACTAAATTAGAAATATTTAAATTAAACAAATTTAAATTTTAATTAAGCCAAAACTATAAATAATAACTACATGTTCAGCGTATGTGAACCATTTTAGCATTATATTACCACTAATCACAACATAACATAACTAACATTCATTTTATGCCACTTAAATTTGGAGAGAAAAACTACCTATATTAACTCGATTGTCTTGAAACAATCCTTAGCGAAAATAAAATTTGTTCATATGTATTAAATTTTGATTTATTTTTATTTCTAAACTTTAAATATATAAGATATAGTCTTTTTAACTCAAATTTATTAAAGTTTGTTGACGTATTTGACATATTTTATGATAGTGTTTCAACTATTTATACTATTTTGACACGTTCCAATTCAATGTTAGTCTGTAATACGATTTAAAAAGTTCTAAAGACGTCATTAGATTAAAAGAACTATGTTCAATCATTTTTAAAATTTAAAAACTAAAATATTTTAAAAAATTAAATTTGAATTTCACACATAAAATTAAATACTAGAAACATAATTAAATCTAAAAACAATAACAAATTTCAATCCACATTGACACTAACAGGGCATTGTCATCACAAAAAATTATAGAAAAGAAAACCTGAACATGAGAGAACTAAAATTAACTTAATATAACAATATTAAAATAAATTAAATATAAAAAATCACCTTCAAAGTTTATTTTTTTTAAATAAAAGCTACATAACTCAAAATCACATCATGTATGGTAATCTAAAACATATAGAAAAAAAATTGCATTTAATTAAATTTTATATATATATATATATATATAATATCTTTTGGAAATTCAATGTATTTAATTTCTTTATTTGGCATAAGTATATCGTGTTTTCTTATCTATATATGGTAAATGGTATACACGTTGACCAACCGGCCATATAATAAGGTCAGACTTCATATTCATGTTGTATATATACACTTAACCAACGTGTCAACTCACAAAACTGCCTTCAATATATCATCAATGTATCACAAAATACACAAAATTCACACAATGTATAAATTTTATTATTATGTTTTTATTATCATGACTTTAATTATTAATTATTATAATAATAAAAATGAAAAATACTCATAACCAATTATGAAAAGTCATATAGAATAGATTCGAAAGAGCTAAAACAACTATTAACATGTTTTGCAACATGAAATAATTGATTATATTGTGTCGAAAAAACACATTTCATAAATTTTTGTGCATATTTGTTTGAAGAAAATGGTAAGTTACTCATCTTTATTCTCGCATTTTTTTTGTCAAAATAATGCTTTTGATTGTTTTCACTTTTTTCCTCGTTATTTCCACAGTTTAAAAAGTGTGTTGAGATTAACGAAAAAAATCATCATATTGAAATAAAAAAAAAACAATTGTATAAAGAGTTTTTAGCCTAACTTCAAATGAAATTATTAAACCCTCTCCTCCTACCAGACACAAAATTCATAATCTTTGTACTTTATTTATCTTAAAGGCGTTTTAGATTAAATTCAAAAAATAATAGATATTATCTTTTAGAAAAATTCTGTTTTATGCAGATATTCTACACTAATTTTTCCAATTTTGAAATGGTTCTGTTCTTTAAAGCTAACACTTGTGATCAGGTCAATTTCTAAATAAATTAAACAATTTTTTCCGGGTCAATTTCTAATTTTCTTAACTTTCTGTTGTATTAAATATGTTTTAAAACTTTTTTATGCACAACAGTAACAACGTTTACATTTATGACCATGAAAACAATTCAAACCTCTTATCACTAAGAACACTAAAGTGGAATATTTTTGTGAATTAATACTTGATTGCACTATGTTTCGTTAGGAAAATGTTTTAGTGCATAAAATGTGATGAGATTTGACAACTAAATATACAATTTAATGAAGTTTTAGAAAGAACCGATAATTTGTGTGAAAGGATATGTGTTAAATATGTTTTTGTCCCTTAATTTTCAGTGAATTTTGAAATTAGTCTATTTTGAAATTTTGGACCAATTTAGTCCTTCATCTTTTGAAATACGTGGATTTTAGTCCTTTTAATCAAATTTTATTAGGTTTATTTGATGTTTCGTATGCATTTTAGAATTGTATTTGAGTTGTTTATACTCTTTGACATATTTTTGTTTTAATGTTAAGTCAAATATTATCATGAATGACTTGAATGACTAAATTAATTTAAAGTTTTGAAATGAACTAATTTCAAAATTTAATAAATGTAAGGGACAAAACATATCCTAAGGATATTTAACACATCTAAAAGTTTTAGTAGCCAAGAATATGAATGTATACAAGTTCAAAATTGACGTAATAAATGGTTTGAAAAATTAAGTATGACAATTTTTCAGAACCAATTACTTCTTGTACCTGATTAAATTTCTTCCTGTATTTTACAGTACTAAGAAAAATACTCAAATATCTTTCACCATAATATTACATCACCATTTTCATCGTCGCCGTTGATGCCACTACGACCAGATCGCAAAGAAGAAAAAATAAAATGTTAAAAGAACTCATCCTAGAAAAAGAAAATCAGAAAATATTTCACGTGTTCTGGAAATTCTGAAACATATTTTATATAGAAGTATTTTGAGAAATTCATTCCAGAATTTACTATATGTATTCTGGGAAATTTATTTCGAAAATTCATTCCAGAATTCATATATATATTTTAGAAATTTGCTTCCAAAAATTTTATTCCAGAAATTATATTCTTAAAATCTGAAAAAGTTGTTACAAAATATTTCTGGAATAAATAGTCCAAAAACTACCATTATGAAGGATAAATAGGCATTTTAAAAATTTGGAGGGTGTAGTTAAAAATTCTAATGGTACTGGAAGCAGAAGCCTAATTATAAGTCATTTATTGCATTTATTAAAACAGCCTATCTACTATCTAAATAAAGAACATCACTTCTTCTTTTTAGATTCTAGATGAAGAAATAAGGATATAGTTTTATACTAAGAAATAAAAAAATTTAAGAAATTCGAAATATGGTTATAATTATAGAATATTATTTTGAATTAGCTACATTTTAAATTTTATAATTCAAAATAGTATTTTAGATGAAATAATTTAAAATTATATTTAAAATATAATTCTTAATTAATAATGTCATAAGCATATCATGAGTCATTTTTCTTATACGGAAGTCAGAAAAGAAAATTTTGCAATAGAAGCTTACAAACATTTTCGTTTTTCTTTTTCATAATTTCTTCCCTATACAAAGTCTATTTTGTTATACTCCAAAGATACTCTAGTCTTTTTACTATTAATGTTAGAGTACGGTTAGTAACTTCGGGTGCAAACAGCAAAAGCCTTAAAATAAAGACCTTACTCTAGTTTTCCTCTTTGTCCAAAAGAAACCCAAATCAAGGTCCAAAAGAAACCCATTCTAGGGTGCTTCTTCCTCCTGCACCTCCATAAATTCCCCTGCCACACCCTAAAGAAGAGTATATGACCCAATTGATGTACATGCTTCAAGTATCGATCCAAAAAAAGATCTTGATCCTTATACAAATGAAAACAAGATTTGATTTAAGTTTTGAAAGCACCGAATGAAGTAAAGCTAACGAGAAGGTGTGAATTAGGGTTTAAATGTGATGATAAAGGCGTTAATGATAAGTAATATGTCATAATCAGAAATAGAGGATGTCTATGTTGTCCCCAACACCATTTTATGTTTGATTGAAACCTTCATCTTCCCTCAAACACATATAATCTTTCTTTATCTTGTTGGTCCCCATAATTAATAACAATCTCCACTGCACATTAAAGGACCCATTGTTGCATGCTGAGTATGTGTGTAGTATAGACACACAAAGATGTGAGGTCAATTTATTTAGTACCAACTCTTATACTATCAAACTATGAAAAAAAAAATTCAAAATATATCCCTACCAAATATGTTATTATCTCAATTTAAATAAATATTGTTACAAAATATCAACTATAAATAAAATCAAATTACAGAATATTTGCAAACTTCACTCTACAAATTATATTTGTAATTGTATGAGACAGAGTTAAATTTAAAATTCACTTTTTAACAAATATCTACTGATATATATTTTCTTTTATTTACACCACAATTGTAGAACATTTTATTGATCTTATATACTATTTCACACAATATTTATGTATTTAAAAATTAATGTAATATCTATTTTCAAAATTTAATGGCATGAAGAGTGACAAAATGGGCTAAGTTTTAGCCCGTCCGACCCTACCTATCAAAATGGGTCGGGTCGGGTCAGGCCAGTCTAACTCAAAAAAAAAATGGATCAGATATTCCAACTCATCCTATCACAAGGTGAACAAGTCCTGTCACTCTTTTATTTTTATTTTTTATAATTTTTTAACTTTTAAACTTTTTTATATATATAATTAAACATTAAAAGTATATTTAATCATATAAATATTTTATAAACTTTTTATCAACTAATTAGTATTTTTAATTAGATAAATTAAAATAATTATTATATTTACATATTAAATTACTGTATTATAACTAATAATTAAAATTTAATTTGTATATATTAACGACTGAAATTACAATATAAATTATTTTATTTTAATTTATAATTTAAAAAAATTAAAATTAAAAAGTAAAAAATAAAATGAGTTAGCAAATCGAGATAAGCAGGCCTGCCAATTTGACAAGTTAGGCTAAATAGGTTGGCAGGTTGAAATTTTCAATTCAGCTTGGACTGTTTTGATGGACTCACAAACTGATCCATGAATCACGACTCATTTTGCAACCCTTAACATGAACTATTTTAATTGTTTTTGTCATTGTTTATAAATTTAATACAAATAATTAGATATAAATATAATTTAGTTACATCAATAAAAACGTATTTTATATTTTATTGAGAATGTAGGTGTAATAGTTAGTGTAACTCGATATGTTCTGTTTATTCTCTAAGATATTCTATGATCCTTTAATTTCTTTCATAAGATCAATGGGGATTATACATGTATAAGGGAATTTATATTCAAAATCATGCAATAATGATCCATCAATATCGATCAAAATGGAAAAAAATATTGATTTATTGGTTATGCAAAATATTTTCCCAAGGTAATTATTTAGTTTCTTTATTAAAAATGAATTTTAGGTCTAACTCAACCTCAAAAAATAAACTTGCTTGAAAGGTAATGCTTGCACTCATTTGCAATACTTTATTAAGATAGGTTTTAACTTATGGTTTTCATATCATGTCAAAAAGTGTACTTTAAGAAATGAATTTTAGGTCTAACTCAAGCTCAGAAAATAAGCTTGAAAAGTAAGGTTTGCACTCATTTGCAATATTTTGCTAGGATAGGTTTTAACTCATGATTTTGATATCATGTTAAAAAGTGTATTTAAGTCTAACTCAACCTTATAAAATTGACTTGTAAAGTAAGGTTTGCAGACACTTATAGACACTTATACAATAAATTAATCATATCTATTGTTGATGTAGGACTTCCAACACTTTATACATTAGGCCTGAGCATATTATGTGGGCCTGTCCGAATCCGCCCGACCCGAAAAAAAAAAATGTTAATGGATTGGTTTTAAACGGGTCGGGTTATAATGAATAACAAAATTCGGATAAAAACGGATTGTTACGGTCGGATATGATTTTTAATTTTTAATTTCATAATACCCGACCCGAATCAGCTGCATATAAAAGTTCAACTTTTTATTTTAACCTAATTCTATGTCGCCGCACTGCTTCCTTCTCCTCCTTCATTTTTTTTTCATGCCCTTTGTCACTTTGAAGGCAGGCCTCACTCCTTCCCTCTCCTACTTCATTTTTCTTTCACACCCTTCGTCACTCTGAAGGGTTCTTGGTGTCGAATTTTTTTGATTATTGGTACTGTCGTTACTGTCGATGTGTTGTGGGAGACGGTAGTGACGCTACTGCTGTCGGTGCCGCCGTGGTGGAGGGCGTTAGGGTTTTCCCCACTTGATGGCCATTGTTGCTTTGGTTCCTTTTTGTCTGTTTATTTCTTTAATGTGTGGCTACATGTGGTTGCTTTGTTCCTATTTTGTTTAGGAAAAACTAAAATTATAGATTAAGGAATGAAACTTTGAGGATCTGAGAAGGAGTGCAACAGAGATGTAGTCAATCATGACCTCTACACTGCACGAGCTTGTTCTCTGTTACCGTTCTTCTTCATTTACTTTAAAAAAAAATTCTTTTATTTGGATAACCCGATATATGCATCCGAATATAATCGTACCCGAATAATCCGAATTTGATAAATCCGAGATATTAATCGGTCAGTTATGATTTTAAATTTTCAAATTCAAATCGAGTCGGATCGAGATAATTGAACCCGAATCTGACCCAAACCGACCCTTGCTCACCCTATTATACATGATATATAATTAGTTATGAATATAATATATATATTTAAACAATTATTTATTTTCCAATATCATATATTTTGTTCTATTTTATTTAAATGTATCTCTAAGAACATAACTATTTGTATTTTTCTAGATTGGCATGTGATAATGCAACATGATTATTATAAGATATTTTAATCTAGAAAAAACATATAATATATCTTTTTTAAATTATTGGTTTTCTATGAAAAAAGTATTTTCATTATCAAGCAAAATTTGGGCAACGTCATATCCTTAATCTTGTATAAGTTTATCGTTGATGTGTATATAGTATATTATAATCATTTGTAAATTATAATTTGAAGATGAATTACTCTAAATCTTGGTGAACACTATTTTCTAGATTTTGATCTTTCTACTATGTTTCTTTGAATTTCGCGCGGTTATTTTATTGATTAAATATGTGTTGTCAATGGAAAGAATTTTTAATTATATATTAAAGAAGTGAATTTTATCTAATTCAAGCTTTTATAAAATTATTTGGAAAATGAAGTTTATATTCACTTAATGTTATAATGATCTCATAACGGTCAAGTAACGATTCATACGATAAGCGCAATAAATAACAATTTTATTAAAATAAATTTTAAATAATTCTGAAATTATTTGAAAAAGTTAATTTAATCTTATAAAATCAATGTGTAAAACAAAATTGATACAGACTTATTTAATGAAAGTTCACTTTATCTCTAATCAACATAAAATATCTTATAATATAGATGTACGTACAGGGTTTCTAATGTTCCAAAAATTATCAGCATAATATCAAAGTTGTCTACAAATAGATTATTGCTTATATTTAGAAAAAGTTTTCATTTTTCTTTTATTTATTTCATGATAACTTCCAAAATCTTTAATTTTTTTTTTTATATTAAGAAGGAATTGTTAACTTATTTTTAGATTATTCTTCAATCAAAACCTTCCAAACTTAAAAAACATAAGATAATAACTTTGTAACTCAAACTAAAAGTACCACTTATTTAAAACTTAACTAAAACTAGCATAACTGAAGTTCATGAAGTGTGATTATTTGAAGTTCTCTCACAAAATGCATAGATAACATTTATTAATGATTTACAAATTTGTTCTTAATTTTTTTTTTAATTTAATTCACTTTTCTCTGAAGTTTTACTGACCATTTGACTACTTGATAGCTTAACTCACAAGTGTGCTCCCACATTTTATGGAGAAGGGTATAATTATCATCAAGAAATGAATTCTTTTATTGGGCCTACGTGCATTTGAGATGTTGTTATGAAAAAGTTATTATATATATATATATATATATCCTTCAACTTTTAATTTAGATTTGAAATTCTAACTATCTTAACACATTTTCTCGGTTTTCTATGGGAAATATTGGAGAGATTTAATTAAGATTAACGGGTTATGACCAAATGTGAGTTAGTTTTTATCACAACGGATTTATACCAACTTGATACTATTGAAATTCTACACTAATAAATTATGATCAAACCGATTTAAAAATTATGATATTAATTCTAATCAAAATCTTAAAATATATTTTTTAATTAGTTTTTAATATGTTATTTAACTTTCTCATTATATAAAACTTCCAATTCATATTTCAAGTTCTAATCATATTAAGAATACAAAATTAAAAAAAAAAGATGAGATATTTTGCAACTTATCCTGAGTTAGACACTAGTAGAAATTTTCATATTACATAAAAATTTACAAGAAAAAATCTTTTTCTGTCATTTTTTCTAAAAATTTTAATTAGTATGTGATTCCTTCGTGGATAATCATTTCTTACAAAATTATAAAATTTGCAAGTATTTCCTATAAAATTTGTTTGAAAAGTTTTATACAAATATTTTGTAAGAAAATTGGTAGCAATTTCTTGAAAAAAAAAATTTTCAACAAAATTTGTAATGTGTGTTTGTATTTCAATTAAAAATAAATAAATTGATTTAAACCCAAATAAATTGTCAAATTGTTAAAGAGGAAATCTTATATCAAACAAACTCAAAGTTAAGAAGATAAAAAAATCTAAGATATGAACGAAATCTTTGGGTGGGATTTCCACATCGATCTATGATCTGACTAGACCAAGGGAACCTTAGTAAAAGGAATTGTGAAGTATGTTTATATAAAATTATAGTATTTAGATTGTGGGTTGAATCTTAAAAAGATTCAAAAACTTCTTGTCGGCTATCATGTGTGGATTGGTGGGAAAATATATAATTAGGTTAAATGCTAAACCTTCTCATTATTAATGGACCTATCGATTAGGTCAACAAAACCAAAAGTGTTTCTCTTTTCTATTTTCTATTGTAAATCAATAATTATATTTGCTCTCAGTTAAGTAATCCATGATAATAAGAGTTTGAATATGTATAGTATTAGCAAGTAGCCACAAATAGAGTTAAAGCTCCACTTTAAGATTTAAGTGTGCATTGGGTCCTACAATAAAGGAGTAAGTTTCTACTTTAGTTATATTAAAATAGAAAATAATGTTTTGACAACTTTCTCTTACGATCTTAAGTGACATCTTCTAAATGGTTTTCCATTTCTCTATTTTTTCATTTTCAATATTCAAAAATTACTTAGAAGATGACACATCATGTTGTAAGAGAAAATTGTCAAAATTGAGTAGTCAAAATATCATTGTCAGTTTTGTGACATATCACAACTATTTGTGTATTCTTTACTTCTAGATTTTTTTTAGGTATTATTTATTATTGGACACTTAAATCTTTTAGACTAACTGTATATATTTTAAGATCAAATGAATTAGATTATCTATTCAAATTTTGATATAGAACTATTCGATTATTAAACTTATAGTTTTGTTTGAAATTATGTCATAAATAGAAAATTAAACTCGGTATCAACCATAAACTTTTGTTTTAAATATCATAATTTTAAACACGGTCTACGAGATCATACTGTACAATGTATAACATATTATACCATTGTTTAGACAGAATATTAATATATTAATTTTCCAAAATAAAAAAGAGAGAGTATAATTGGGTCCACACGAGTGTGTTCAAGTCTTTTATTCTTGAGATGAGAAGATTATTCGTTGAATAGACGTTTAGTATTTAATCAGTTGGATGTTATGATTGATGCCTCCACAACGGCTCATAAGAATCCACCACACAAATAAAAAGTTGTTGAATCAATGCCTTAAATATAGGTTTTCTCGAAGCTTTTCAAAAGAATATTCTACACCTTTTTTTTAGCTTATATATACTTCATACCATAAATTGAATATATTATTTATAAAAATTCATACCATAAATTATATGGTGAATAATGAACATAAATGAATGAGAAATCAGATATTTGTGTTAGAGGAATTACATCACTCATTAATGAAAGAAATATATTAAACAATACATATATTCAAATAAAAAATATATAATTCTTGAATATTTAGTATGTTAAAAAAATTAATAAAAAGACGTAGTAATTAAAAATACCTAGATTTATACAAAAAGTTAAAATTTAATTATTTGAATATTTAAATAAATGTAATACATACGTTATACTTTTTATTTTAATTTATGTATACAACACATAAATTATACTTTTATTTGAGTCCAATATTGATGGTACAATAGTCTCAATCAATTTATTTAGAATAAATTCTGAATAACTTTAATATCATTTTGAGAAGATATGTTTATACATAATTCAATATTGTATAACTCATTTACAAAAATTAAACTCCACTTATATATTACAATACATTATTTTTACTTCACTCAAAATCTTCAATTATATATCTAAGTTTTCATTTTCTTTAGGAATATGTGTTTTTTTATGTGAAATTAAAATTCGTATATATTCCAAATTTTGATACGTAAATATAATCTTTTTAATCTAATAATATTACTTTTATTTGTTTTTACATTTTAAACAATATTTTAAGTTGACATTTTTAGTATTAGAGTTGTAACATGTCAAATTGTAAAAATAATTAAAACATAACCTAAAATACAATTTAGCACGTATAAAAAATTTCACAAAGTTGGATTGAAATATCTATCTATTAATTTTTAAAATTTAAGAACCAAATTGTACCAAAATTTGAAATAGAGATGGATTCTAATTCTACATCTGAGTTTAAAAACTAAAAATATATTTAAACTTTTTTTTAAGTAGGCAATAAAGAATATGCAAATAACTAGTATGTCTATAAACAAACAAAAGAAACTAGATTAGTGATATAATTAATTAATAAAGAAAAAGATGAAAGTGAGTTTAATTTGAAGATAATAATGATAAAGTAGGTGGTAAGTGTGGAGATATGTTAGATGGTTGGTATTTAAGCTAAGCATGAAGAGACAAGATAAAGCACGCAGTAGAAGAATGTTTCACGTTCACATAAATACCACTGAAAGCTCTACTTCAGTAATTTCAGAAACACACACACATTGCGTACTCATTCATCTACATTTTCTTCATGTCACACCAAGTGAATGTGAATATGTGAATCCAAACAAACTTCACAATCACATAACTCACCCCACCTTTCTCTTCTCATTCTATAAATCACAAACCAACCCACAACCACTTTTTGGACCACCCCACACACACACACCACAACCACCCCCTCAAAACCTCACACCAAAAATATCAACTTTTTCTCTGCCTTATTGTGGGTGGAGAGTTCCAAAGGGATCGCATTGATCTGATTCTTGTGGGTAGATTCTGCAGAATTTGCTTCCCAGGTTCCCTTATCATCAGATCATGCGATCCCTTAGGAACTTTCCATCGACTCTAACTTTAACTTTTGTTCATCATCATCCCTTTGATGAGGTAAACTGAATCATCAAGCTATATGTTTCATCTTCCTTCTCTTTCTGATGAAATATATGTTTCATCATCTGAAGTTTGTTAGATTTTTGTTTTCTGACACTGCTTGGTTTGTAACTTATGTTAAACTGCCTTAGCTTTTTTCTTTGTCCATGGTTTGAAGATGATGATATTCATGTCTTGATTAATCTTAGACATAAAAATATGTAGTCATTGTAATGGTTGATGATGTTCTTAACAAGTTCTTTCTTAAATCATTGATTTTGCTGATTTCATCACAGCTAACAGCTTTCTGCAGTTTCTACTGTCAGATCTTGCTTTTGCAGAGTTATCCATATTATATATGTTCCTCTTTGTTCTTTCTTATGTTCTTTCTTTAGTTTTGTGCATGGCATAATATCATTTCGCAGCAATATTTATTTATTTTTCAATAAAAACGTAAGAATATTAACTTTTCATTCACGGGGAAGAAGGAGCAGAAAGGAATATTCATCTAGGATTTACAGAAAGTTTAACAGATAGAATCATACTTATTCTATTTGAAAATTTAAAGTATATATAAAAGAACAAGTGAATTTTATTGAAACCATGAGTGAAATTTATATAGTTTTGTAATTTTTAATAAGTTTTAGTCAATAAATGAGTATTTTGAAACATGTATTATGGAAAATATTTCACATCCTTGGAAGAAAATAAAAAGAAGAATTCTATAAAAAGCAAATACACAGAAGAAGCAAAATAAGTAAATATTTTGTTTGATAGATGTTGCAAAATATTTATATTACTATCAGTAGCAAACATACATATTCCCAGTAGTTCTATACTTGCCAACAAAAAGTAATATTACTCTATATATGTTGCAGTCATTTATTTCCATAATTAAAATAAATAAAGCCCCATTTCAGGCCATTTTCATTTTTTTCCCAATTAAAATCAATAAAAAGTTAAATACACAAGAGAAAAAAAAAAGTTATTTGTTTGATAAATGTTGTGTTACTAATATCTTAGCAAACATAATTCGTTTAGGAATTTAATTTGCATATATACCATCAGTTTCAATATAAAATTATGTATATTATTGATGAGTAAAAAGTTGGTATCAGTAACACTTCTAAGATAATTATTTAAAAAATTAATAGTTTTATTATATGATTATTTACAATTATATAACAGTGAAAAAGTACTATAAATACACATATATGTTATTTATTCTTAAAAAAATATTGGTAAAACTGATATTCAGTGTAGTGTCTTATTTAAGCTAAATCTATATTATTGAAAAGAGACGTAAAGTATTTTGTGTAGAGTGAATTATTAAGGAAAATAAAGTGATGATGGCCATACTGGGGACCCTTATTTGGACTTTCTTCATAAATTTCTTTCCTTTTCTCTTTAACTTTGAGCTTTAACGTTCACATGAAGCAACATATCTTACATATTCATTCTGTACTGAACAATAAATTTTACATGGAACTTTCTTTGGGATAATATTCACGAAACTTTATAGTTGTGAAATTTAGAATTCTACAAATTTTGTTAACATTATGTACTAAAATACATCATTTCATTATTCATGTTAAGAATTTGATTCTTGAATAATAAAATTTATAATATGAAATAACATTATTAGTGTCTGAAAATTTAATATTTAATATCTGAAAAGTTATCAGTGGTTATAATTTAATCTTTAGATAATTGAATTTTGGAGTACTTGGCTTTCCAAACTAATTTTCCAAAGACAAATTAAATTCTCAACATAAATAATAAATAAATTTAGTTAATATTAACAAATGTTAATTTAACAAGAAATTATGATGGATTTATTGTGCGAAAAAAAAAAGCACGAAACTTGTCACGCACATGGCATAAAGTTCTTAATTAATTCCTCAGGCAATTATATTTTTAGGTTAAAGTTATCACGTTCTCGTGGTTTGCCTCAGTTGTTTGCCGCAGGTTTCAGTCTCTTAGGAATTGTCAATTGTCCAATCATTTTACTATTTTAAATAACGGTGCAACAATATTATATTATTTTCAAACGAATTTGTTATTCATATTCATATTCCTTTATTTATAGTTTTTGTTCTCACTTTAAATTCTTTTAGATTTTTTTCTTACTTCCGAAAACTATAGGCTAATACCCAGGAACAAATCCAAGTTATAAGATGTCTCCACAAACATTTTAAATTAGCCCAATATTTTGTATATGTGTAATTAAATTATATATTGTCCTTATACTGTAACAAGAAAAGTCAAAGCACAATATTCCAAATATATATTTAATTTTTTTAAAAAAGGTACAGAAATTTTCATTTCAGAAGAATAGGCTAAATTTTATTTATTCAAAATATATAAGGTTCACAATATTCATAATATATGATCAAACTTGTGAGAATAGTATACAACTTGATCATTCTATAGAGATATCTCGATCACTTAGATAAAGTCTCTTAAAAGTTATAAAATTTGTATGCTTTAATGTCAATGTTAATCCAATATCCTAACTAAAAACTAATTTTCATGTAACTTTTTAAAGTAATTATCATATAAATTAACAAACTTAGTACTATCTATACTCCCTCCTACCTCTATTATTACAAGGCAGAATTTTGAAGAAAGAAATATATTTAATATAAAATATTTTACAATTTTAATAAACTTAATTTTTTTTATTTCTCTTTATATAATTAACTACTACTAATATTTTTATTAATTTCACTCTCCATCTTTCAATGTCACTAATATAAATTCATATTCTGTTGGTTCATTTATTGTTCACAATACACAGATATTTTTTTGCCTTATCAATAAATAGGGATAAAAAATGAACAATTAGTAAGAAAATCAAATAAAATAGATAAATTGTATATTATTTTGTCCAACATGTCTTAATGAATGTGACCATATAATTTGATTTTTTTTGTTGCAAATCAAATTTATTTAAGAAATGAGAAATAATAACTAAAATTAGTTGAAGTAATATAATATAAATTTGGATGAATTTAGATTGAAAATGTGGAAGGAAACACACATTTAATATGAGAAGTGAATTGACATGAGATTCCCTTTAGGGTGAGAAAAAACAAAATGTGTGTTGGGAGGGGCCCATGTGTGAGGTAGATTTTGATCACATCAACCCCCAACACAAGTGGCCCAATGGACAAGCCCATCAATCTAACATGTCGGTTGATAACACTCACATAAATTTTTGTTCCTTCCATCATCTCATGTGTCTCCATTCTCTCTACTTCCACTAACCATCAAACCCTATTCATTAGGGTTGCTTGCATGCTTGCTTATTCATTTCAATAACTTTGCCTTTAAATTCCTATATTTATTAAATTAGTTTCACCATAAATATTATGCTTTCTTTCTTCTCACATCTTTTGTTCTTTAAATATATATTTTCTTGAAACATCATCAAATACTAGTGATGTATGTTTGTTTGAGAAAAAAAGAAAGTGAAAGTAATGTGAAAAAAAAAAAAAAAAAAAAAAAAAAAAATAAATAAAAAAAAAAATATTAAAAAAAAAAAAAAAAAAAAAAAAAAAAAAAAAAAAATTTTTTTTTTATTAAAATAAATATAAAATTTA
>Ga0099822_1003554_pt1 | contig 20009 bp, 11 predicted proteins | sample CowpeawhiteBW_FD_76839 | JGI IMG/M metagenome (GOLD analysis project Ga0099822, IMG submission 76839) | Root nodule microbial communities of legume samples collected from California USA - Cow pea white BW | ecosystem: Host-associated > Plants > Roots > Nodule | place: USA: California | collected...
AGAAAAAAGAGAAAAGAGAAAAAAAAAAGAAAAAAAAAAAAAAAAAAATGTGTAATTAAAAAAAAAAAATATATATATAAAAAATATATATATATATATATATATATATATATATATATATATATATATATATATATATATATATATATATATATAATACACCTACACTGCCAACTTTTTGGAGCTTCCCACTCATGCCACTCTTATTAAATTATATATAAACAAAACTTTGAAGACATAATTAAATCATTAAATTTATCGGTTTTAGAGCAGTGTATTTAATCAGTTTTAAAACTAACTTGAATTTGGTGGAACCTTATTTTTTTATAACTTAGCGAGAGACAACAAAATAATTTTAAATATACGCTTTAAGATTTAATATTAAATTTTTATTTGAAATTGTTTCTTAAAAATTTATTTTTTCAACTAAGCATGGGTATTGTTGTTATAAATAAAAATTAGAATTTACTTATTTTATATGATGGTATTAGAAAGATATGAATTGTTGTGATGATGACGCATTAGAGTTGGAACAAAATGAGGTTGAATGAGATTACATAATTGAAATGGTTGGAATGAAAAGAAATAATTGAGAAGTGATTGACATGTGTGGAATAAATAATTGAAAATAGGAAGAAGAAATAAGAAAAGGTTTGAGAGCAGAACTCCACAGTGGATCCATAAGAACACAAAGGAATCAACAGAGAAAAAATCACAGTTTCAGTGACTTCAATATCCAAATTCAAAATACATGTTTATTTACACATTGATCAAATTTTAATTTAATGCAAATGGTTTGTTTTTTCGGTGTTTATGTTCAACATGGAGTAATATGATAAAGAAAATAACAGAAACGTTATATAAAAATAAAAGGTTGTAATCACAGTTCAATCGATTTTCGGTGCATGATAGACATGAGTAGTCGTATTTCATTGAAAAAAAAATTACAATTTGACTAAAAAATTGCATCAATAATTTACAGTTTTGTCCATAGAGATTTACATAAGAAGGGTTCATCATTTTATTCATACAAAATTGTATAAAAAGAGTTTGTAATTTTTGTGTATAAAATATTTTACGAGAATGGTTTACAATTTTATTTAAAAATATGTAAAAAGGTTTGTATTTTTTGAAGAAAAATTGCATGTTGAATAATATTATTTTTTTTAGTATGGGTGGATGTAGGTCTTAAGGTGTCAAACAACTTTAAATTTATGTTTTTATTTATGAATGTGAGTACGTGTGTGTCTGTTTGAAAAGATTATTCTCCTATTAGGTGATTTTTAACCGTAATTCAAAGCTTATGTTCTAATCAAGGGAATAGGAGAAACATTTTTTACATGCTTTGACCAAGATTAAATGTGTGTGTTGTGCCTTTGGAGAGAGATTAAACTTAATGACTCTCTTTTATGTGATGACTTTGTTGATTCATGTACAGTTGGGTTTGACTGAACGGAAATAGTGTTGGCGATGAATGAGTTGTCAGTAACAATGATATTGAAGTTGTCGATAACAAGTCAGATGTAAAAGACGTTAAGAACTGATGACAAAAAATATTGTCACTGTCAATGAGTCCGTGTAAATCATTAATGACTAAATCAATTTAAGCATACTTGCTTATAAAGTGTGAGATGTTTGTTCATGTGATGAAGGAAAATATAGATTATTTAGTGGTTATTCACCAAAGTATCACATCAAATATTATGATGAATAAAACATCACATAAATAATATAAAAATAAATAGTTGTATTTTAACTATACTACCTCTTATGTACATGAGAGACTTTGTGATGTATGGAGAATTTAGGTAATTGTGTGCGTTAACTTTTTAAAAAAATATATAAAAGACTTATAATTTTGTGTTTTGGCTTGAAAAAATTATTTTTCTATTGTGTTATTTTCAGACATATATTTTTACCATTAATTGTTAATGTTATCTTGTTATTCTTACATATTTTGTAAAGAACTTAAAGTAATTTAGAAGCATCGTGTCTTTTGTTTCCTTCCTTCTAAAGCCAAAGAATAAGTCAGAAGTAGAACCTGCAGCTTGGTTCTGCAAACAAAAGCTGTGCCACATTCCTTTCTAAAAATAACAAATACTGCATTGTTTCACTCTCTTCATTTATGACCTGAATCTTTTTTGACATCCATAAATGGTTCATTTCATCCGAAGAAATGAGAAACCGTTTAATTCATTATTTACTCTGATATTTTAATTCAATTCTTTTTATTTACTTTTAACTCATATTTTAAATATTATTATCACACTACATCACTAAAAAAATTAAAATAAATAATTTAATGATGATTAAAGTAATAGATTAAAAGTGAGTAAAAAAAATATGTTAAAATATATTTTTTTTACTCTAATATATTTAAAGTACACCGTAACTTCGAAGAGTTTTAAAATTAATATTTTTCTTATGACATAAATGTAAATATTTTTTGTATCGTAATGAAAAAAACCATAAATGAATAGCTTTTAAGACATTTATTTTCTGGCCTGTGTAACCTTTTTGTGCTATTCATGAGTAGTTTCAAACATTTTATTATGAATTTTTTAAATTTGGAAACTGAATGTCAATTTTCAAACTGAGTACATTAGAGTACATTAGGATTGTACAAAGTCACACAATTGCTACAGTTAAGATTCGTGTATTATTGAGATCTGAACCAAACTCCTTTTGATATCATCTAAATATAAAATTTTAAGGTTTTGATATGTGTGATAAATCTCTCAAGAATGATTTATCGACAAGTGTTATGTATTTTTTAATATGTTAAAATTTGAATAATACACAGTATATGTTAAAGTATAAATATGAAAATGATAAAAATGTTGAATTATTAATTTTTCAATTAATTTTTTTACCATATTTATTTAATTTTGTGAACATGTTAAAATTTTTCAATTTATTGAACATTTAAAGTTTTATCATAAAATTTTTGTTTTTCTTTTAAAAATAGGCGGACTGGTCCCCACAGACCCACTTATGCGAGACCTGCCAGAATTTTCAGCCTGTATTGAAAATGCGTAACGGATCGAGCCTAAACAGGTCAGACCGACTCACATTGCTATTCCTAAAAATAAGCTTACATATAAAATAAATCACATCAACTTCAACTCGACTTTAACACAATAAATTTAAAGATTTTTTTTTAATGTTAGTTTTTTTTTTTTTTACGTTTATCTAAGACTTAAACTCATATTTACATGTTTTTTAATAAAAACAAATAAGATTTGAATTAAATAGTAATGATTAAACTTGTAACATGATCACCATTTGAAAAAAAAAGTTGGAAAGAAAAGAAAGAAAGCATGTAAGATTAGGAGTGTTTAAAACATTTTAAAAACGAAGCTCTTTAATATATTAATATATAATACTTTAATTGTCCATTTATTAACATTTCTTTTTCTTTCCATCAATATATATTATTTTACAAACTTTTATTGTTATTACTTTTCAATGTCCTTTGATCCCTTTAAGTCTTCTTTATGCTTTTTATTCTTAGTACATTGATGAGATGATGAGTTAATAGAGTTGATGTGAAATTGCAAAAGCACCATATATAACTCAAGGTATGAGTGTTCCCCATTATTAAATTGTTTATTTAAGAGTCATTCAATTTCATATGCATTATATAACAAAAGTAATGCAACATAACTTTAAGTTGAGTAGCTTTAGGTTACACATGTACCAAACTGTGCCTTACATGGAATGAATAAAATAAATTATCTTTATTAATAATTTTAATTTTAATGAAAAATTTTAAATCTATTTCAAAAAATTTAACAAAAAAAAAATACATCAATTTTTTAAAAATCAAAATCAAATTAAAACTAACAAAATTAAAAGACCAACTTAACTTTTTTGAAAAAAAAAATCGAGTTATTAAATCATGCAATTTAGATAACTTTTATAAGTTTCTTGTGAAAACATTTGTATAGTACCTATGAAACTTTCACTTTTTACCAAAATTATATAGATAGCACATATGCACCCATATTCATTTGAAATGCTCAACTAAGATTTATAATATTTGATGTTATAAAAGTATTTAAAATTTAACTTGTTAATACGTTATTATATTTATTTATTTCTCACTGAGCAATTAACTTTAAACTGGACTTCTACACGCACAAGTCCATCAACATTTATAAAGTTGATAATACAAGTTTGCAGATAGCTCGTCTGTGTATTAATATTTTTATTACAAACTACATTATAGTTTCCTTTTAGATTTTTATTTTTTACTTTTAAAATTTAAATACATTTTTCAATTAGATTGTTATCTTTTTATTTGTACAATTTAAACTTTATATTTTAAATTCAAACTTTGAATTTGAGGAGATTGAATTGAATACAGTGAAACTCATTTAACTAATGGAAAATTACAGAATAAAATTATTCATTAACGAGGCGGTATTTAATTAACAATCATTAATGTTGTCTGGGTTTAATAAAAGAAAATGTTAATATACATTGAGTCATTCTAATTATACTATTAATAACATAAAATTTGTCCTAATATTTTTTTAATCAATTTTTTTTAAAATTTATATTTAAAGATCATAATACCACCTTAGTGATGAGCTTCTCATATTATTCAACAATAACACCTTATTCTATTATTCTATAATTATTGCTTCAATCACAACCTGTTTTTTATTATGCAAATAAACACAACCTAAATGTAGAATTACTTTTCATTTTTGTCTTGCTTGTAATTTCATTCTATTTTTTATTTGATACAAATGATTTTAAGCACGTAACTCGAAAGCTGCATATTTTTCTTACATGTGTGACGAAAGAAGAGTATTCAAAGTGCATTTGGTTGATGGTTGTTTCTTAAAACTATTTTCTACATTTAAAAATTGAAAACATGTTTGACGTTATTATTTTTTCGGAAAATATTTGAACAAGTTTTTCTTCTTAAAGGGTATTCGAATTCTTTTGAACTCTGTATTTTTAATTTGTTATTATTCAGATTCAATTTTATGTGGTTCTAATACTCCCTCTCACTCGCTTTCTTTTGTCTTTTAAACTATAATTTAATAAAACTTCTTGAATAAATTTAAATAAAATAAAATAAAAAAGCAAAAGATCCATAATTCGTCCTTTTCTTGTGTTTCAACACATGAAAGAAACATAATCTGGTTAAACAAGAGCATGGTAAATTTAAGTTTCTCTATTCAAAGACTTATTTTAGGTTACATGTCCAAAACTCATGCTTAAGCCGGTTAATTAGATCACTCTTATTTTGAAAACCCATGGAATTAATATGAAATGTGACAGTAACTCCACAATTTTTTTATTATATTCGTTTTTATTATATTATTTTCCATTTATAAAACTCAATTTCAATTTTTTCACTTCAATATCTGACAATATTTGAATTCAACTTTGCAGGAATCGAGGTAATATAAGTAACTATGTATTTTTCCATGGTCCACGCCAAACGATATTTATGAAAAGATTAAAAATAAAATTTAGCAGAAGAATAAATATATAACAAAAATAAATCTTTTTCTCCTTTCTTTTCCCTTTTCTTTACACAGAATCGACGCACAAAAGATAGAACTTTCAAAACAAAAGGACAGAATCCAAGATAAAATCTTGTGGCAGTAATAATTCATTCAGATCATAACCTAAAAAAACTAAATCTAAAACCCACCTTCCAACAGCGAAAACGGATAAGGCGGCAGAGCACTCCCCTCCGCCGCCATTTCCCCAAAATAACTCCCACGCCCAAAATACCCACCTCCCATCGCCGGCGCCGCCGGCGTCACCACCGTCAACGGCGTCGTTACTCCGCCGCAATTATACCCATAGCACCCCTGTTCCCCCCAATACCCCGCCGTCGCCGGCGAACAAATAATATTATTACTGTTATTATCGATTTCCAAACCCGTCTCCGGCGACGAAGACATGATGTTGTTACCTTCGTCCTCTTCGAACTCCGTCTTGATGCCGGACGAGGAAGAGGAGGAGGTCGCCGCCGTCGAGGGCGGAGGAATGAGGCGTCGCTTTTTCTCGCCGAGGTGTTTTCTTTCTCTTTCTCGGAGAATCCGAGAGAGAACCTGCGGGTCCTCCACAACCTTTGACAGAAAAGCCATCATTTGCTGCGGTCGTTTTTCCGTTGTCTCTAACCTCTTGTTCATTCCTTGAAGCTCTTCCTCCAACGCTTTCTGCTCCTCCTTCAACTTCGCTATCTCCAGCACCATGGCCTCGTCGTCCAACTCCTCCAGCTTCAGGGTATGCAAATGCAAATTGCTGCTCCTACCTCCGCCATGCTTCCGCCGCACGATGTTCCTCAACAAATGCTTCTGCCCCCGCAGGAACCACTCGTTCGCGAATTCCCACCGATCCGGATCCACCTTTCTGAAACCCTAACAAACATAAAATAAAAAAAATACTCAAATTACCCGAATTTAGAAAATATAAGAGCTGCCCAGAAAGAAAAATCTAATTTTGTGAAATGGGGTTCCGTCGAAATTATACAAACTCATCAAATTATCAAATTTCATAACTGTCTTTGCTAACATACCTAAGTTATATACAAGCTTTTCTTCAAAACTTAAAAACTGATTTGTTCCTTAAAAACTAGTTCCAAAATTCGTTCAAAAACAAATCAAAATCAAAATTTGAGTAACATATGTGTTTTTGTGAAAAGTTTACATTGTAGGCAAGCTTAAATTATGAGTGATAAGCAAAGAAGGTAATTAAGAATTGAATAAGATTGAGAGTGATACTAACGTAGGTGTTGAGTTGGCGAACGAAGCTGGAGAAGTTGTTGTGCTTGAAGAAAGCAGGGAGGAGTGAGTGAGAGAAGTCGAGGGGGTCGAGGACGATGAAGCTGTTGTTGGCTGGGCCCCACGTGATGAGTTTATCGGTGGTGGGATCGTTAACCATGTTGTAGGTTTTTATGACAAACGGTGCGATCACGTTGTTGATGTTGTTGGTGTTGCTGATGATGTTGTGTTCCATCATTCCATGAAGAAAAAAGAGAAAAGGAACAGAACAAGAGGAAGATGAAGAAGAAGAAACAAGGAGGGATGGTGTGTGCGAAGTGTGAACGTGGGTGTCTGAGTTTTTCTCTGTCCGTGACAGAGAGTGAGAGTGAGTGAAAGAGAGAGAAAGTGTGTGTGTGTGTGTGTGTAAGAGAGGTGTGAGGGTGAGGTTTTTTTCTTTGGATGAGGGAGCACCGCGTATATAAAGGGGACGCGTGCACAGTAATACAGAGGGCCACGTGGCGGCCATCCAGAGGGCTTACGATATTTGCTCCTGGATCGTGGTGGGACCTATGCTCGGTACACGTCACGCTTCGGATGGAGATATTTTCCTAGAGAGACCACGCGCCTTGATGGCGCGTGGGGTTCTGGAACGCAATGCTGTGGCGGTTGGCGGTGGTCCCCGCCCTCGGGTGAGGACAAGGGCGAGTAAACGACAGCGTGGTTTTGGTCGAAAGATGTGAGTGAGGCAACTCTTTTGTGCTGGCTTTGTCACTTAATGTTTAATATTTCCTTTTTAATATTTTCTTTTCAGCATAAAATGTAAAAAATTGCGGATTATCACGTTTTTTCTTAATATAAAGTTGAATATTTTTTTTCTGTAAATATTTAGCTTAAAAATTGTTGATATAATTAAGGATTAAATATATTTTTGGTCTTTTAATTTTTTTAGTGAATTTTGGAATTAGTCAATTTCAAAATTTTTGACTAATTTAGTCTTTCATCTTTCAAAATACGTGAATTTAGTACTTTTAATCAAATTTTGTTAGATTTATTTTATGTTTTGTACGCATTTCAAAGTTGTATTTGAGTTGTTTAAACTATTTGACACATTTTTACTTTAATATTAAGTCAAATACTATTATGAAACAAAATTTGATTAAAATGACTAAATCCAAATATTTATGAAATATGAAGGACTAAATTGGTCTAACGTTTCGAAATAGACTAATTTCAGAATTCACTGAAAATTAATGAAAAAAAACCTATTTAATTCTATAATTAAATATAATTCTTAGTTTTTGGATTTTCGATAATTTATTTTATACATTAATAACTAACATTATTTTTCCTATATATTAATGATGCTGATTGGAAAGAATAAACAAAATACAAACTTTTCAATAAAAGGTGTAGTAATACAGTGTTTTCTATTAAGTCTAAGAAATTTTGAATAAAAAATTGTATTCATTGATTTCTTAAATAAAACAGTGCATTGTAGGATCCAATTATTTGAATCATGCATGTAATGAAAATTTTGGAGAAAAACGAGCTGAAAAGAACATTGATGAAGCTACCTCTTGTTTCCTTTAATTGTTTTTGGAATTATTTATCTGTAATTAAGGCTGTGAGGAAATAGAATTGTTGATAATAGTCAAATAACCAAAGTCTGAAGCAAATCCATTAAAAAATGGGACAATACCAAAACATGAATTCGAAAAGCACCAACTAATTGAACAACAAATAATCATCTAAGGCTTATATTTATATCATGGCATTTCCCACAATAACAATGAATTTTGTGTCTACAAAGTTTAATTCGTTCTTGGAAATTAAAACTTCTTTCTGGAAATTTTTTTTTGTTTTGAAGCATGCACAATTCCTATAATTAGCCAAATTAGCGCACTCTAAATTAGTTTAAAACTCTTATAAAATTTATTCAAAGAAAAATTACCAATATATATGTTAAACGCCATACATTTTAAATAAATTATAAATAATAGAAGATAAATTAATTTTGAAAAAAAGCATAATAAGTAGTGAAGTTATGAATGAAATTGTAAAAATAATGCGACAATAATAATTTATTGGTTATTGGTCAAAAATATTTTTAAATAGCGTAACTACTTTAGATATCAATTTATAAAATAAAAAATTATTAATTACTAAAATAGTCATTATTATGAATAAAAAATTATAAATTTGATCATTAAATTGGTCTTTAGATTTAGTTATCATAATTTTGACTAAAAAAAATAATTATTAAAAATTAACTATTTAAATTTAGGTTACAAAAGTAAATTAATTTTTAAATTAATTTATAATTAATTAGTGACTTATTATAACTTTTTATTTATAATAATAATTATTTTAGTAACTAATAATTTTTAATTTTGTAAATTGAGGATAAAATAACTAACTATTTTTATTTTTAAAATTAATTTTTAATTAATATTTTTTTTGTGTGTGTATTTAATGGTTATTAAATACATATATATTGTGTCTCACACAATTATAATGTATTTGGGTATCGAGTTATGTATTTCAAACTCGGTCAACTCAATCATGTAATATTAATACTAAAATAATAGTTAATTTGTAATTCAATCTATATATTATATATGTGCATTGTAACCTTAAAGAAAAAATAAATTTCAAAACAACAAATGTAATTTTCATGTTAGTATACGTAGTTTATTTTGTGTTAGTAAACGAGTAAAAAAATGTGTTACTTAGCATGTGTTTTAATTATCTATTTGATGTGTGATTTGTCTTGTATTGAAAATAATGACATTATAATAACATTTCTTCCGAAAGTTTTTCGGTAAATGAAAAATCTCATAATGTCAATATAAGTATCTGAGAAGAATTGGACCTTGTCTAATATAATTAGCAACGCAATTTTTTCATAGTTAAATATAAATTACAAAATTATGAAAATCAATTAAATAAGATATTAATTTTACAGAGTTTGTATCATTTAACAAAATTTAATTAACAAAACTGGTTCTAAAAGAGAAGATGTTAAAAGTTATGTGAGTTATGAGTTAACAATTAACACGAAGTGAGAGTGACTAGTGTGCCGAAAAAGGTACAGTGATGACTGTAGAAAGGTGAACACGCGCGGCAACAGAGCGTGTTATAGGATAGGATAAGATAGAAGAGAGAGAACGTTTTTTTTTTATTAATTTGAATTTAGCTAATACAATACAAATAGTTAGGGTTGAAATTGTGCAATTAGAAAAAGGAAAATTAAATTAAAATATTTCTGTAAATAAGTTATTAAAAGATTTCAAGAAATTGTATATAATTTTTTATGAGTAATTAATTTTTAATATATATATTTTAAAAAATAATTCATGTAGAAACTTTAAATAAAATATGTTAATTGGTACACTCATTTTTTTAGGGATTCATTATTAACACTCTTTACTCCTTCAGTCGTTGGATGGACCATAAAGTCCATATTCGTGTCTCTTCCTAATTGGCTCATTTCTACATTATTATAACCCTTTCCCACTTTTCAAGTGCTGCTTCACCATTGGGGAACATATTTTTATATAGCCATTATTCTCACACTACTCATTTTTTTCATAAAAACTTATGTAGTTTCTGAAAGAAAGGAAAACAAATGCAAAGTTGAACGAAAATGAATGTTTTTTTATTAAGATAAAACTATGACAAAATATATATGATAAAAGAGATAATATCTCGGATACATGATGATCGAGAATAATTCTATCATTAGATGCGAAATCGAGATATTAGTGTCTTGAAGGGTGGAAGAAATAACTGATATTTAAACCGTTTTAAACTTATTATTGGACATAATGGAAACACTTTTTTATTAATTCGAAAATTGGTTTTTGAATTTTGATTTGATTTTAGTGATAACAACAAGAATATTAATGATATGTTGCATGATAGTTAAATGAGATTATGAAAGAGGAATCTACTTACCCCACATATCTATAATGGTATTGATGATCTCTCATATTTTATTGTTAATATAATGTGCATGATTGGTTCTCTCATTTGGGCAAGGTGTGATCCATTACTTGCCCAAAGAAGAAATGGTGCTGCAAAATTTTATTGTTGAGAGTTCATTCTTTTGAATACTTTAATCTATCTTACCCACTTCACGTTCCAAAGTGTTTGACGTGAATAATATTAAATGTTGTTGAAGAAGCATTACCTCCAAGAAAACTTCAAAACAATACTTGGCTACATCACCACCAGTCATTCTTGCAAGATAAAATAATATTTTTAGGTTAAAGAAAGCAAAAATCTTTTTCTTTTTTAGGTTTTAAGTAGATAGGTATGCTTCATTATTGAGTATAATATGGAGGTAGCTATGTTTAGTTCAACTTTTTTTAAGTTCTCCTATTCGCTTATGCAATCCAATGAAATTTCGTGATTTCGCAATGATATTGGTGAAGCTAAGGAGATAACAAAAGTGCATGTCATCGGATAATTAGGTTAATTTAAAGTTTTGAAGTTTGATTTGTGTCTAAAGATGATTCATTGTTATACTAGAGTGATTTCCAACCGAACATTCATGTTAATGTTAATGTTATCTCAACTTTTATGGAGAATAACCATTACTTAGTGAAAAATATTAGGATTTAAAACGAGTTACAAAAATTTTTATTAGATAAAAACGATAATAAAAATAAAAAAAATTATAAATTTATTGTCTTAAAATTTTGAATAAAGTACAATATTCTAATTTTTATATAAATTTATTCACAATTTATTATAGAACAGAATATATTTTATATTTTTCTTCAAACAAAATTTATGATATAAGAATTGATAATTAATTATACAAAAAAAAAAAATTGTTATCAAGTGTTAAGTGTTCAGAAAGAGACGTTTTAATACATAGAGATGCATACTTGAAGGAAAATTGTTAAGAATTTAATGTGACTTAAGTTTCATATTAAATAAAAATTATTGAAATGAATAATAGTTAAGTAGATAAAACAATAAATTTATTGTTTTAAATTTTTTTTATTAAAAGTGGTGTTATGATATTTTATATAATTTTATTCACGAGTCATTGATGTTAAATTTTTCTTGAGAAAATCTCACAAAAATTAACTTGAAATGATAATTCTTATAAATTATTAACGTTTCTGATAAAAGAAAATAAAAGGATTTCCTTAATATAGGTCATTTTGATGAAGCTATTTTACCTAATTTGATCTGACTAATAAAAATCTTAAAAATAGAATGAAATTTGTATGTATAGCAGAGAAAGTGGAAGAAGTTGACTTTAAATACAATAAAGTGTAGGATATTTTTGAAAAGAGGGGAGAATGAGGCTTTTTATTATATCAACACTTTCTTCTATCAATTTGTAGATGCACAAAACTTTTGTTATGTTTTCAAAAAATAATCATTACTAGTATTGCTATGTAAGAATCTATACATTCCTTTCCAATATTTATCTGGATAAGTAAAAAAGAAAACTTGTCTTACTAATTGACATTCTCAATGTTCTTTTTCTTTTTACTTTTCCATTAGTACCTTATAGTTCTAGAAGTTTGGTTAATATTCATAAAAAAAGAAATTACACTAATAAAGAAGGTTAGTTAGTAACATTTTATATATTTTTTCTAATAATATCTTTTAGAACATAATATCTAAGAAAAAAAGTTTTTAGTGAGTAGGTAAAATGGAAGATTTAAATCATAAGATTATACGATTTTATATAATATATACAAATTAGATTTCATAGTAAAATTAATAAAATCATCGTATAAAATCATAAAATTTTATAAATTTACATTTTCTTTAAATTTTTTTGTTCCATTATCATTTTTTCACTACTAAAAAAATACATATTTTCTGTCATTTTTTATTTTTAAAAATTCTTAGGAAACACTTGTAAATTTTGTTATGAATAATAGTTTACAAGAATTTGCTATCATTTTTTTGCAAAATATTTTACACAAAACATTTTTTTGCATAAAATTTTGTAAAAAATACTTAAAAATTTTATAATTTTGTAGAAAATAATTAGTTATGAAAAATTTACCTACCAATTAAAATTTATAAAATAAAATAGCAAACTAAATATTTTCTTACAAAATTTTATAATAAATTTGTAGGAAAAATTTCACGAATATTAAAAATTCTAGTACCTTATTGAGTAAATGAATTTATATTGGATTAAATCTAAATCTAACTAAAAGTTAATGTAATTAAAAGTTTTCGTTCTTATATGTTATTACTATATTTCATTCCATTCAATTAAAAATTAGTACAATTATTATTATTATTAAAATTTATTTCATAATTAAAATTAATACAAAACTACAACATCACAACACTACTAAATTAAATTAAATCTTCAATAAGTGATGAGTTTTGTACACTTGCGTTGATCAATTATTGACAATAGATTAATTTTATTTCTATGGATATATTTTTGGTGATACATATTATGTTGTATAAAAAGTAAAATTTACAACCCATCACTTTTTTTAACATAATTTTGATTTTAATTACTTTATCTTTAGTTTAATACAAGATTCTAATTAAATGATTGTTGTATTTTTAAAATTGCAGTTTATTATTCTAATGTTTTGACGTGGATATTTGTCTAAAATTCATTTTTTTTAATCATGCTCTCTTAAATTTTAACCATCATAATTATTTTTTATTGACTTATTTCACACAAGCCAAAAATAATTAAAATAAAAAAAATAATGCAAAAAAAGATAAATTTAAGGATTAAACAAAATAAAAGTTACATATAAATTAATTTTATTCACAAAACTTAGTATGAAAAAAAGTAGAAAATAATGTTATTATTAATATAATATGGAAAAAGACATATATGTAAAGGGTTGCTTTGAACTTCTTCCACTCTCAAATATACGTTAAAAAACCAAATTATATTAACTAAAAAAAAAATCAGTAGTATTTGATTTTATTATTTTAAAATTATATTTTTATTTGGTACAATAATTAAAGAGGAGTTTGTTAAATGCGAATAGGTAGAAAGAGGTCCACATAGAGTGTTAATAAAAGGCCAAAACATGAAATAAGTAAGATGATTGGTCAATGACTTTATGTTGAGTTTGACGTGCATCAATTTAAATATTTTATTTTTGTTATTTATTATGTTGCCCTTTGCTTAAGGGCACTTCCCAAATTAGTATTTACTTCTGGCCCTACGTACTTAGCTATGACTTTTATGTAACATGGTGTTTCCTTTATTTGATTTAATTCATTACTTCATCTTTTCTTGCACCCTTCACAATTGAAACCTAATCAATACAAAATTGAGAAATGTAAGGTTCAGATTATATCACTGTACTTTTGTTAACTATCTCCACCTAAGGTAGTAGTAATCGAGGAATCTATTAGTGAACATGTTTTATCACAAATTATGAAAAAGATGTTGATAATTATTAATGATACTATTCAAATAAATAAATAAGAATATGTTTCAGTTTCACATAAGAGTAAAATAATATATAAAAATAATTATAAATTTATTATGTTATGATTTTGATAGATATATTCTCTTATTTTATATAACTCACATTCATATTAAATCTTTTTTATTCATCCTATATCATACACATTTCACCAAGATGTTAAAATTTCTAATCTTTATTTTGATTATTTCATTTATAATATACACTGATATTATTTTTATCTCTAACTATATTATTGTTTTTTTCTTCAAAATGGAATTGATTTTTTTTGTTATTATAAAATAAGGTTGATTGACAAGCACGGATGAAATCGTCATAACTCATGACGACTTTTAATCTGTAGTCGTTGAGTATAAACGGTTTTCTTGTAAGAAAAAAATAAAATCCTTTGTATTCATTACGATTTCAACTTAGAAGTCGTCCCGAATCATAATAACTTTATCGTAATTTTTAATTTATTAGTCAACCATTTTTTATTTATGAAAAAAAAATCAACCTCATTTTGAAAAAAAAAAAGTCATATTCTTGGTTAGTAAAATTATGTTCTTTAACCGAATAAAATCTAAAACTTTTGACATTAATTTTATTGATTAAAATAATTCTAGCCATAATCAAAGTTTAGGTAAGCTTACATATGAAATTGGGCAAGAGTGATGACCCCTTCAATTTGTCTTATCTCTTAAGAAAGCCAAAAGAACTAACCATAGCACAAAACTGTGAAGCAGATTCCAATCTCCGATTAGTTAATTAGTTGTTAAGTGACAAAAAAATGATTTGAGTGTAATAAAGCAGATTAAGCATTTGATTGGTCGGTTAATATTTTTAATATTAGTATTAACATTAATAAATTGAGCCGAACATTTTCTTAGGGTCCATGTTTGATAAACAACTCTAGAACAACAAGATTTCCATCACATGGATTATTGAGGCAACCAATAACATTACTTGAGATTATTAAAAGCAAATAAAATATTTTTTTCCCTTCTATACTCTTAGTTAATAGTGTCTTTGACTTGTATTATTACTAGATTCAAGATTTGCATAGTAATGGAAAAATCGAGGGTAATCATGACTTAAATTGCTTGGTAGGTCTACTTCATCTCTTTTAACTTTTTTTTTTTTTTTCATTTTTTTTCCCTCAAAATCTTAGTAGTTAATCCACATTGTGGTCTTCGACAATAATGAAAACAAATTTTAAGGAGGTTTTGAGAGAAACCCTAATCCACATTGAGGTAACATCACAAAGATTTTGAACCGTTTACAAAATCTGAAATGTCTAATCATTAGAAAACCAAATAGTAATGACGTAATTAATTAGGCATCTTAAACCGACTTAATTGTAGTACAATTAACTGCAGAATATTTATATCTTTTAAGAACAATCCAGTACTATCACTTCAAGTATGTTCTTTGAGATGGTTTGAATCAGAGGGCAAGTTTACACCACAATCTTCTTAGCTGCATTAATTGAAGCATTTGTTCTATCTACCAATATAAATATAAATATAGTACATTTATTATTGGCATGCACGTAAATATATATATATATATATAAATATATATATATATATATATATATATATATATATATATATGAATGAACATGGATCAAATCGAGTATAGATAGCATGAACGTGTTATTCAATCGAGTAAATATATTATGAATATGTTATTTACCTTGTAAATGAAAATATGATTGGTTATCCATCGAATATTTATTTTAAAAATATATGTAAATTTATTGAAAAGTATGATATTCGTATTTAATCTATTAATAAGTATGTTATATTATCTATTATCTGTCAAGTATACGTATAAGTTATTTATTTGATATTTTTAACAAATTTTAGCTATGAATATCATCGTACACGAGTATATTTTTGATTATATATATTTTTATATCTCAAGTTTTAGTAAAATTTGAAATTAGTTTCTCTTAAAAAAATTTATCAATTTAGTCATTTATCTTTAAAATTGTCTAAATTTAATCATTTTAACTAAATTTTGTTAAATTTATCTGACGTTTCAAACGTATTTCATGATAGTATTGAATTGTTTACACGGTTTAATACATTTTCGCTTCAACATTAACTCAAATATTATCATAAAATACGTTTAAAATGTCAAATAAACTTAACAAAATTTGATAAAAGAAAACTAATTCATGTGTTTTTAAAAATGAAAGACTAAATTGATATAAAGTTTCAAAACTAGACTAAATTTAAAATTTACTGAAATTTAAGGAAAAAAACATATTTAATTTGTTTTTTTTTTCAAATGTAATAGCAAGTCCTTTGTATGTAAAAGCATTTTTTTTTCTTCATATATATCAGCATGGTAAGTTGGATTTAACTTGCTTTTCTTATGATTTGGTGAGGTGAGAATGGGATGCATGTGTATACATCAAAAGAAAATTTCCAAGGATCTGAATTTATTTTTCATGTTCTTCTTTTCCATAAGAGAGAATGAATCATATGATTCAAAGACAACTTTATTCAAGTTTAATAGAAGAACTGGTTGCTTTTTCAATCCAAAATGAAGCTGAATCTTGGCCAAGGCGAAAAGAAAAATTGAAAAAGTGTAGCTTCATTCTCTGAATCTGTGTGAGGGTGATGTTACCCATTTTCCAAGTAACAAAAAGACATGAAAAAAGTTTTGACAAATAACAATCTCACAAGTTCGTCCTTGACTTGCACCATTTTGTCTAAGTTTTCAAGGTGCTGTCATTCAGAATGAGGACAAGACATCAGGTGAAAGCTGAGAGACACGTGGAGGCCTATTCACCAATCAAATCTCAAGTGGTGGCTGTCAACAGTCACCATAGATTCTCATATCTCTACAGTCAAATGATTCCACTGAACATTTTGTGTGCTTGGTTTTGGATTTCATGAGCAGTTAACCTTTTTCTACCGACTTAAAATATGAACTGATAAATATGTCCAAATTTTTGTTTTTGATGACAGAATTTTGAGGTTGCAAGATATATACAAGTTGTTACCACTTGATATGTTTATTTTGTGTGTGGAATAAAAAATTAGTGATTGGTGTAAAATAAAATGTTTAAAAAAATTTATTAAAATAAACTTTAACTTAACTCTAATATTATATTAGAAATAAATTTTAAATTTAATTTAATTTTATAAAATTAATTTATAAATTAAAGTTTGCACCTCAATTATATATTAAACCATAATCTTTTATACAGTCAATGTGAAATTTTCCAAATTACTTGTACTAAATGAACGAATGTTTAGATTAACATCCTCGAAAATTCTCCATGTCCTAGTTAGTAATGGGTTGTGGCAGTTGAACCTGATCTTAGATCTGCATTTATTTGGCTGAGGTAATAATACGGTAGAGTGGAACGTTCAAAATCTGATTTAATGTACTGAAAAACTAAAAAACTGAACTGAATTTTTGTAGAAAATATGGCTGATCAGTTTTTTCATTTAAGTTTTTTTTTTTTTAATCATACATCAAGTTAAGGGTACTGTAAGGAAGCGATTAGAGAGCAAAAGAAAAAAGTTTTATTACAAATCATATAATAGATTTTATAAATTTGAATTCTGAAAATATATAACCTTGATAAACAATTAAAGAATTTTTTTTTACGTTGTTAATAATTCTAGTTCTCGTAGTTATTTTACCTAGTTCGATGGGGTTTATAACTAATTAATTAGATACCTATGGTTAGAATGTTTAAGCTGAAATTGACTTCATTCATTTATCATAAAAATAAAAGACGATTTAGTTTGATTTGATGTGATTTTAATTCAGTATACAAATTTTAACTAACATTTTATAATTTATTTTATATAAGATTTTGTTACACGATTGTTATCATGAAATTATTGAATTGTTTTTAATAAAAAACTGTAAAATTGTTAAATGCTGATTTAATTTTTTTCATATTTATAACTTTAGCTTTATTTAATGTTCATAAAACATTTTTTTTATAATTTTAGACTTAGAAACTACCATCTAAATTTACTATTGTACTTTAACAATCAGAAATATATTATTTATATAATATAATCAAATTCAAAAAATGGTTTAAAAGATAATCCACGCATGTTTATTAATTGCTAAACTATGAATATTTCAATACAATAAGTGATTTAGTTTTGTTTGATTAGGCTTTTGACTTTCAATCTGAACTAAATTCATTTGTTTGGAAAAAAATATATCTAGAAAAAAAAATTAGTCACTTTTTTTGTTATTTGTCTATTGGTGGGGTGTTTTGAATACCCTACTTATGGTTATGTTGAGAAACATGTAGTCTTTGCAAAAGAAACATTTAATTATACTGTAACATTGATAACTAATTTCATATTACGTATACAAAATTTATATTTTGGTGAATTTATATAAACCTACATTCAATGAAATGAAATTTGATTGTTATTAAATTTAATATTTTGATAAATTTATATATTATATTAAGAATTCTAACCAAAAGAAACACTATGCTTAGTAAGCCATTTTACTGATATGAAAATTCCGCTGTTCAAGTCTTCGATGTAGAAGAAAATGGCGTTTCATAAAATTGATAAGGATGAAGAAGCAAACACTTTTTGCTTTTCTTTGCGACATTGGCACTGTTTGGAAATTCATTCACCAGAATCTGAAAAAGTTTTCACTTTTGTGGCGAAGCTTGAAAAGCACGGTGGACATTTGGCAATTAGCAAGAGTCCAATACGTTGTAGGGTTTAGAATCAACATGTCATGCCTGTTGTCCACCAAAACTACAGCAAGGTCCTCATCAAGATAAGGGCAGCAGACAAAGATAACATTCTCAATGGGAAAAAATACTAACCACACAACATTCTCTTTATTTTTCAAACACAGTTTTATTGCAGTGAAATTATACGCTGACCATAATAAAATAAAATGTAGGCCTGAATTATTTGACGAGACTATCATAAAACTTTACATATAACTTAGTAAAACATTAAATTTATCAAGGAATATGATACAGTGTTGTTGATAACATAGGGCATGACAGAATAAAATTCGTTGGGCAGAAAATGGAAGAGTCCCTTTGGATCAGTGTGTCTGTTGTATACAACACGTGGCGAAGACTCTCCAATGATGAAAGCTCGACCAGAATTGATATCGCCGCTTAAATGTTTAGGTATAATGATAGTATCAAAGAATGACACATCACCAAGCTTTAGGTGCAACAGACGAAAACATGTTGGACATGGACAGTGAGAATCCCTATTGGGCTATGGACCTATGGTGATAAAATGCATGAATTATTTTGGCACATTGACATGTCAAACCACCTGTGTCTACGTTGTGATTTGAAAGACAGGTACGAAAATGGTGATCAAGAGGGGGACAAGTGTGGGATCGACAATGAGGAATTCAATTGGAACTTTGCAACTTACGTATGAAATTATCAGTTACAAGGGGTACCAAACTAATTGATTTATCTGCGTGTGCTTGGAAATATTTTAAAAAGAAAGCAACAAAGAAACAACCCACAGATTATGACTAGAGGGGATTTTGTACTGCTGATAATAATTCAAATAAGAATGAATTTCTGACAAGCACACCTTGACATCTACTGAAGCCAAAGGAAACAACGATCAAGGCATTTCACCGGGATTGCAGTGACTCTTCATTCTTTATCCTTTACTCATTAACCCGAATCACTCCACAGCACCTGCCCAAGTTTCACATCATCGTGAATGAGAAAAAAAAAGGTACTATCTGAACCAAAAATATAGGACAAGACACGACCAACATGCCACAATCGAAGCAAGGAAGTGGTATGAGCGTGTGTATACATACATATATATATATATATATATAT
>Ga0099822_1003557_pt1 | contig 20006 bp, 10 predicted proteins | sample CowpeawhiteBW_FD_76839 | JGI IMG/M metagenome (GOLD analysis project Ga0099822, IMG submission 76839) | Root nodule microbial communities of legume samples collected from California USA - Cow pea white BW | ecosystem: Host-associated > Plants > Roots > Nodule | place: USA: California | collected...
AATAACAAATATATATATATATATATATATATATATATATATATATATATATATATATATATATATATATATATATATATATATATCCTTTTATTCAATTTTCTTTTATATAAACCTACCCTCTTTTACCAAAAACGATTATTTTTGTTCAAGTGAATAAAAGCACTATAAATGGTAAAACTTTCTTCTTTGAGCATTTAACAAAAAGTATAGTATATCTAAATTTTATACTCAAAACCACTTATTAAATACAAAATAATTTATCTGAGTTGATATCCACACACTGATCCTTTTGGCACCATTTTCAGTTATCAATAAAAAGGACTAAAATCTCAGAAAACACAACACAGACACAATAAACAAAGAAACCATGATGTTGTGCTTGAACCCCTGACTTTGTCTCTACTCTTTACTCAACTTTCCCTTCACTTTCTCTGTTCAGACTCAACCACAACACACATCCTCACCTATGCTGAATTATCAAACACCTTCCACAAGCCATGCCAGAGAGGAACACAGCGACTACACTGATAATGAACAACAAATCAGAGAAATTCATGCCTTGACCCCACCCCCCAGAAGAGAGCCTAACTGGGAAACGCACACACACAGCCACCACTCTTCTTCTGTGTCCATAGAAGGTGGTTCCAGCGAGAACTTCAGCGTGAGTAGGGAATTCAGTGCCCTGGTTCTAGCAGGCTCGAGTATTGATCACAACACCACCACCACTAGTCCCATGAGTGTGAATATGATGCATGGCAATGAAGGAGGTGGTAATAGCAGCATTAACAACGAGAACACCAATAGCAACAACTTGGGGAGGATCGGAGAGGATGAGTTGCTGATGATGGAAGAGACTAACCCTTTGGCAATTGTGGCAGATAGCAACCCTTTGGGAGCTGATTCCTCATCATCACCTCCAAGGCGTGGAGGGAACTCTTCTTCTTCAGCTTCTGGTGCTGCTTTGAGTGAGGTCACAGTGCAGAGGGTGAGAAAGGAGGAGGTTGAAGCAAAGATAGCAGCTTGGCAAAACGCAAAGGTTGCTAAGATTAACAACAGGTTCAAGAGGGAAGATGCTGTTATAAATGGGTGGGAGAATGAGCAGGTTCAGAAAGCAACTTCATGGATGAAGAAAGTTGAGGTATGCTATGTATGAATTATGAAATTACTTTGGATGGAGGCAAAGACTAGTTCTTCAAAATTGAAAAAATTAACTTCTTTTAACAAGGTGTTTTTCAGTACCAGAGTATGGGTATATATATATAGTAACTCTCGAGTTGAATTTTGGCTACTTTTTTCTTTGGTGGCTGTAAGTGGGTTAGTTAATGATCATGATTAGTTGATTTTGATTTTTGGGTGATGGTGGTGCTTGTTTATGATGATTACTGTTGAGACTAAAATTGAGTCGTTAGATTAGTCCATGGTTGATCCAATCGATCGGTGAAGAGGAACTCTTACCTTAATTTCTTCTGGGTCTTCATATGAGTGGGTTTTTTTTTTTTTTTTTTTTTTAACTGAAGTTAAAGATTGGATATGGTTGACATGCTTGGGGGTAGGGTTGATATACCCTTGATGATTGCTTAATTATTGTTATTTAGACTCTTGGATCATGGATCAATGTTCAACATGTTTTGTGGGAATGGTTGGGGAAAAAACTTACTTCTATGTATGGATCAATATTACTATTTTCCCTGAACAAAAAGTGTCAGTGGTAGCAGATATCCTTTGAATTTTGATGTGTGTTTATTGTTTTAGCATGCAATTCAAGGGCTTGGTCTTGATCAAATCCGGGTTTAAAATCAAAGTCTTCCCAGGTTGAAAGATATGTTAAATGAAAAGTTGAATTAGGATTTTTCTCCATCATAAGCTCTTCCTTTTCCCATCTTTGGACAGGGATACTGTCATGCCAAATTGAAAGAAAAATGTCATCATTCAGCCACAAGCTCTTTCTGCATTTTTTACCATCAAAAGTATATTCTTTTGGTTAATAGGATAATAACATGTTCATAATATATGAAAGGACTCATTTGGCTTGCATCCATTGCCTTATCTCCAAGGCTACTTTTACAGTGACAACAAAAAAGAGCTGGAAAGATGGTAGCCGCCAGAAAAAAAGCAAGTGGGCTAATGATTTGATTTTGATGCTTGTTTTTCCTTTTTCATTCTACATTACACCAACTCTATTGGACAGTAAAACAGAAGTTTGACTAATAAGTGCACTTTGTTTGCAATTACAATTTTGTTCATCAGTGACCAAAACTTTGCACTCATTGTGCAGAGGAAGCTGGAGGAGAAAAGAGCAAGAGCACTGGAGAAAATGCAAAATGAGATAGCAAAAGCTCACAGAAAAGCTGAGGAGAGGAAAGCATCAGCAGAGGCTAAAAGGGGCACAAAAGTAGCCAGGGTTCTGGAGATTGCCAACCTCATGAGAGCAGTTGGAAGAGCACCTACCAAAAGATCTTTCTTTTAAGATGTATTATAGTAATAAATGTTATACTTTGAAACCACATTTGTAGACAAATATGACCAAAAAAAGAAACATAGAGAGGGAAGAAAATATCATGGCATAATAGATGACATAGTGTGGTGGTGAGAGTCCTTTTCCTTTTGAATTCAACTTAAAGGGTTAAGGAGATGCAGTATGAAGAAAAAAGAAGATATGGGGGGTGTACATTATCATCTTATATTATATACAAACCAATTGGAGTGTTTCTGAGTGATTGATTAGTGCATTAGAATTTATAGACATGATGATCATTTGGGTTGGTGGTGCTGCTGATTAAACGTTTTGTACATTAATAAATTTGGTTTATTGTCATTAGTTGGCCTCCACTACTTGCAAATGCATTGCCGACACGTAACTGTGTCCAACATTTTTGCAATTTTCTCCGCAATCTTGTGGCCCTCACTAATCTTTCTAATCAGTTGTTAATTTTCATATCCCATCACAGAAAAAAAGAAATAATTGTTTAGTTTATGAGAAAATATCTTGCAGATCATGCTAACACATGCAAGGAAGCTTAACACTCGCGTTGCATCATCACAAATTCACGTGAAAAGATTGAAAAGCAACATTAAGTTATTGTTGATGTAAAATATCCATGAACTTTACTAGAGATTAATCTTTAAGAAAAACTTGATTGATTATTTTCAATGACAGTTCTACTTTTAATGGTGTTTTTCTCATTACTAAAACTTGAACTTTAGATTTTCTTCAGAAGATTTAAATTTAATTTCACCTGTAACTTATCTAAACAAGCAAAAGTAACTCTTAACAAGTTCAATATAACACTTATGTTGGTATGTCATGCTTTTCTAAACAAATGGTAAAATATAGTTGACTTGACTCTCCCAGCTGTTAATGATGGATTAAAAGTAAAACTCTAAATTTTAGTTGGAGAATAACTCTAAAAGAAGTTCTGAATCTAAATCTTATTGACTAGTAAATTAAGAACTAAGTTATTTAAAAAGGGAAAAGATTAGACATGTGACTACTTTGTAGACCAGAGAAAAAAAAAAGTAACAGAATAGTTGATGCTCAACCTTTGCACGGAAATTGCGCAGTGATGTGGCTAGTATTTGTTCACCTTAAGTAACTAAAGTTTCACGCTTTCAATCTAAAAGCAAGAGCTAAAGTTAAGCACAGTGGAAACAATTTTCGTCTTTTAGTGTTTTTGTATTTGGAGCGTGAATCTCCAGTGGAAGGCAATTCTCACCAATACTGGTCTAGAAACGGATTGAGTGTCTGCATGGAATGCATTGTCAATAAAGCTAGATACAGTGTCCAATTTCATAAATTCATCACAAGCCAAAAGGAGAGATTCTTCGCAATCAAATATGATCAAGGCATCATTCATAATGTTTCAATTTCTCCTCTTCCTGTGTTTGTCCAATGAGATTTTCAAGTCCTTGGTCCCACGTTTTGCTAATCTTGTATCTGTTCTGTCACTCAAGATAAATTATTATATAGTCTGATACTATCACTTGTTCATAGTCTCAGTCAATCTTTATGTGACACAACTTAATTTTTTTGTCAAATCTGTGGGTTGCCAATAAAATAATCAAATATGCTTCTTTTATCTTAGATGGGATTCACAGATATCTTGAAATAATACATTCATGCTTGGTTGTGTGTCTTTGGAGCTTGGACCCTAGGCAAGGCTTCAAAGGATATATTTCTGTTTTTATGCAGAAAATGGTTTATTATTTGAAACAGTAACTAGATCCATGATACACTGCATTCCAAAAGTAATAGTAATAGTCAAGTCTACCAACTCCATAGCATCTAGAACCTGATTTCATTTTGATGAAGTATAATGCATGAGCTTCAGGTTAAGTGCTGGATTTTCTATAAAAATTACAAGTGTAAATGATTTTGGTTCATTTAAGAACAAAAGGAGCTGCTATGCACCAGTTTCTAACTCACTGTGCAAGGAACATTACAAAAGATGTTCAGGTTTTTCCAACCTTTTCTTGGTTACAAGGGGTATACAGAGTCAATGTGGTGGAACTGGAACCATTACAAAATTGTCATGGAAGAGTGATCTACTCGCAAATCCTCCCTCAATCCTCAGACTATTGCTGAAATCTTACTTATGAACTATAGCAAATGTAAAATAGTATCACAGGGAATTTGATATCAGTTCAACATTATTTCTGTTCCCGCAGGTCCAACAAAGTTCATCTTTTAACAGATCCAAATTTGCATAAATTTCTCTACTTTGAGGGTGGTCTTTGTCACTTGCTATAAAATAGTGAACCTCATTATCTATCTCAATCCAGCTGGAGCCTGTTTCTTTAGTTAATTTCAAGTCATTCATAGCCGTTCTCACCTTCGCAGCCTCTTCAAACATGCCCCCTTCGGTATACATGTTTGATATAAGTATGTAAGAGGAGGCATCATGCGGGGCTAAATCAAGCAATTTTCTTGATGCCCACATTCCAAGTTGTAAATCACCACACTGCTTACAGGCATTGACAAAAGTCCTCCAAAGCAAAACTGAATCTGGAAATGGGCTTTTGTTGATGATATCAATGGCTTTGGACAGATTTCTGGCTCGACCCAAAAGATCAATCACGCAAGAGTAGTGCTCAATCACAGGCGTGATCCCATACTTTGATTGGATCTCATTGAATAAGTATAACCCAGTTTCCCACAAACCCGAGTAACTACATGCTTGGAGAACAGCCAATATTGTAATCCCATCAGGAGCAAAACCCTGTTCCTTCATCTCCTCAAACAGCAAAAGAACATGGTTTCCTTCACCATGAAGGGCATACGCAGAAATTATGGCATTCCAGGTAACGCAATCACGATTCATACTACTAAATATTTGATAAGCATCCTGAACAGAGCCACATTTAGCATACATCGTAATAACAGCATTTCCTACGGCAGTATCATCTTCAAGTCCCACCTTTATTGCGTAAGCATGAAGACTCTTCCCAGTTACCAAGCATGCTTGGTTAGCCGATAAACAAAAGAGCCGTGAAAATGTTACACCATCAGGTTTTACACCACTGAATCTTAATTTGCTGAAAAAAACCATAGGGTCCTCTTCATCATCTCTTACCTTTGAGTTCAAATATCCAACTAGAATGGCATTAAATGAAGCAATAGTTTTATTTCGGAGCCTGTCAAAAATGGCTCTTGCTGACTTCAAACTTCCACATTTAGCATATAAATCTACTAAAGCAGTACCACTATTTACATCAGAGACTTGACCAAGCTTTACTGTAAGTCCATGAATCTGAACCCCAAATTTCAAATTATTCCACTCTGAACACCCATCAAGAACAGTGCTGAAGCAACCAGAATCAAGAGACACACCAATCTGAATCATGTTTAAGAAAAATTCAAAGGCCTTGTTAGCATGGCCGTTCTTAACAAATACTGACAAAAGCGCAGACCACGAAATCAAAGATCTCTCATCCAGTTCAGCAAACACTCTCTCAGCTTCTTCGACCATTCCATGTTGCCCGTACATTGTAATCATTGCATTTCTAACAGATGTTTCACACATAAAACCATAATTCACCGCAAGCCCATGTAGTTGTTTCCCTACATATAATCCTCCACTGAAATCACACGCACTGATCAAATTCGTAAACGTATAATTACTTGGTTTCAGTCCAGACTTTAGCATATCCACAAAAATCTGAAATGCCTTATCTCCCAAACCTGCCTTTCCATATTCCAAAATCATATAATTTATGCACTGAGCATCTTTAACAGTTATGCCATCAAACACCCTTTCTGCACAACCCAAGTAGCCACTTCTAGAGTACATGGAAACCAATGAAGTAGCCACAACAACATTCTCCTGAAGCCCACTTTTTACAACAAAAGCATGAACCTGCTCGCCAAAAAATCGATCTTCCGGGGACCTACAAGCCTGCAGGACCACTGAACAAGTATGCTCATTGAACTTTTCATCAACCATGCACATATCACGTGCGATACACAAAACAGACTCAACATCCCCATTCTTCAAATAACCCTTCATGAGGGTAGTCCATGTGACTGTGCTCTTCACAGGCATTTCATCAAATATCCTCTGTGCATCATTCATGTTGTTGAATTTTGAGTAGAGATTCACAAGATTGTTGTCCACAAATAGGTCACCTTCACGACCAGATTTGATGAGAGACCCATGAATTGTCTTTGCCAGCATATAATCCTGTGACCCAATTGAGAATTGAAGAAGCTGAGACCAGTCATCGAGAAGAGCGGTATTGTTCTGATTACAGGGTAAAACAGCACAACACTGTGGTTTCACAAGTTTCAGACTTTGTGAGGGATTTGGGAAAATGGGGTGGAAGCCATTATTTGGTGGAAGGATGTGCAAAGGGCATGAATAAGAAGGAAGAATGGAGAGTGGAACAAGTGGTTGGAAAATTGGGTGAACCATTGGAACAAGTACTTGCAAACTTAACAGAATCAACTGAATGCGATTGCTTCCATAGCAGTTTAAATTTCTCTACTCATCACTACCACAAGGTGAAATTCAAATAATTATCCTCTGGTATATAATTGTCCTTTTCTTTAATTATCATATTATGTGACAAAAAATACTCATTAGCTTAAAATATTTTAGATTTAATTAGTTGGATGATACCCTTTTTTATTTAGATTTAGATGTATCAGTTTGATATCTATTTTTAAAAATGTGTCAATTTAATCCTAATTTTTTTAAAAATGTCTTAATCAGGTCCCTTTCAAACAAAAATTACTAAATAATTAACTTAATTAATAACTTTTACCACTAAATTTTAATATAAATATCATTACTTAATTTTGTAAGTCATTTTAAATATCAATACTTTTAAAGGTATTAATAATTTTTTTTGCTAAAAATGACCTAATTGAGACATATTTTCAGAAGTTGAACTCAATTAACACATTTTTAAGAATTTATACCAAACTGACACATCTAAATAAAATGAAACATCCGACTAATTAAACCAAATATTTACCACACTATTTATCTTTTAGAAAATTGATATTTGATTAAAATGAGTAAACTAGGTTTGAGTGAGATGTTAAATTGAGTTTGTAAAAAGAAAAAATGGAGTTTTGATTTTTTTTTTATTAGTTTTTTTTTATTATTCCTTGACTATATCTTCAAAATATACTTATGATCATTAATTTAAAAATTTTAAAATATATTAAAATTATTTTTAAAATATTAAAACAATGTGTATTTAATGTTTAACTAGGGACAACATAACAAAACTTAGCTGAAAAATCCAACTCGAAAATATATAACTAAAAAATAAATTTCATTTAAAATATATATATATATATATATATATAACATGTTAGATATTTAAAAGAGTAAGGGCATGTTCATTTAACACTATGTGATGGCGCAAATAGATTTTGTAAGAAGATTTGCGGGACTCATTTGTGTCCGTTTTGAAGGATTTCCAATGATATGGAAATATGTATGTTGGGATGATTATCTCTCTTATAAGAGAAGATTTGAAAGATGGTGGATTCAACTTTAATTTTTACATATATAATTATTATTATATATTAAATAAATAATAATATCTGAATAATTATATTATTTAAATAATAATATATAATAATTATATTATTTAATTAATAATATACAATAATTATTATAATAAATAAATAAAATAATATATTAATTTTATCTATCATATCAATTTATTCATTTCCAAATTTTTATAAATTTTATTTTTAAATTCACTCAATTCACCTTCAAATTTATTAAAATAAACAACTAATATTTATCCGCTCAAATCCAGTGATATTCATCGACTCGCTCTCTCACGAATTCACTCTTTCAAATTAATACATCCTAATACTCTTTTTGTTTCGAACGATAGAAATGCAGAAATTTAATTTAGAAAGAAAGTAATAGGTAAAAGACAAAAAGTCACGGAAATCAAAGTTATGTTTTTTGTTTTAACTTTCTCTTTACAATACAAGAGATTTGCGAGGAAAGTTAAATAATTTTACTTCACCTTAACTTTTATTTAAATTATAATAATGATGATTATAAAATAATATAATAATAATAAAATAAAATAATAACAATTTTATATATTTTTCAACTAAAATACTTTTTTAATTGATTAAATTTGTCACGTTATATTTTATTTTTCATAAATTTTCTTCTCAAATCTTCTCCATTTATATTATCTTTCTTTTAATTTAAATAATTCTACATTCATCTTCTTTTTCTCACAAATTTATTCTTTCAAATTCAGTATATCATCCAAACAAAGCTTAAATAGTAATCTGAGTCATTCATTCTAGGAATGGCAATCAAGGTCTAACTCGTCGGGCCAGCCCGCGAAAAAAACACATGGTGGACCAGGGTAGTGAGTCCGTATGTCCGTAGTGGCCCGGCCCGCATAAGCCTGTAGTTTGTGCGGACCGACCTGCATAAATCTGCAGCCTGTGCGGGCCGGCCCGCAAGCTCGCATAAAAAAAACTTGCACTTGTGTATGTTAATTACTTTTTTTATGGACTCTTGCATTAACGTTTCAAATTTGTGTATAACTGAAAAAATACAAGTATATATTTTTTTTAATGTGCTAAAATTTAAAGAATACATTGTATATGTCATAGTATGAATAATGAAAATGTTGAATTATCAATTTATCATCCAACTCTCCAAAGTCTTTTACTTGATTGTGTAAACTTCTTAAAGTTTCTCAATTTTTAAACATTGAAAATTTTATCATAAAAATTAAAAAAAAAAAAAAGTTTAAAAAATGAAAAAAAAAGCGTGCTAGCCCGCGGGCCCGCGGGCCAAGTACGGGACGGAGCGGGCCAATGGTTATAGCCCGCATAAATTACGCGGGATGGGACGAGATAGCCCGCGATGTACGAACCTTGTACGGATCGAGCCTAAACGGACGGTTCAACCCACATTGTCTTTCTTTCTAAAATGTATAATGAGAATAATTAAAAATAACGGAGCTTTTAAAGAAGCTTTTCTATGTAAATAGTCCATTTAAATAAATAATTAATCTGGAGTTGTAAATGTGTTAAAATAATAACTTTAGGTCAAAAGACGAATTGTTATTTTGAAATAATTTATTCATGTAAAAGTATGTAAAAATATGTAAAGTATATAATTTCTCTTTTTATGTACATAACTTATTTTTCTATTTTATATTGATAATATTTTAAACTTATCATACAAAATTCACAATAAAAAAACCAATGTTAATGAAAAGAAAAGAAAAATAAAACATAGTCAAGCAAAAATAAGAATAAAAAAAAACAAAAAGAAAGTAACATATAGTGAAAAGAGACTCTTATGTAAATTAAAGAAAAAGGCCTACATTTTATATACATGTAATCTCTAAGTATTTCAAATTATTTATTTATTACAACATGATTCTAATATAATATATAATAGTTTATGTATTTTGGTTAGCATTATATAAATGCACTGTGAGAAAAATTTTGGTTAATGCATGAAGTGCAACATACATAGGATGCTTAATTGTGATATTCCACTTCCATGATTTAACTAAGCACTCTTTACTTATGTGTATGTGGAATCATGAAAATACTCTTGGATGATGCCATGTTGGCTCATTGTTAAGTCCAAGGACAAATTAATAAATGCTTATTTTGATGAATAATAAACAAAAGTATTGCTCTAAGATGAAGTAAAAAGGTTCATGTGATTAGATAATAAGGTTTGTCTATAATGTTTGATAAGGTTAATATGAAATAAATGTCTTAGCTTATCATGATTGATATTTTCTTTATTATGTGATATTTTGTAATAGGTGGATAATACAAGTCCAAAGAGAGTTTTGGGATATTCGCATAGAACTTTGTATAATCAAAAGCTACATATTATTGACATAGATAAATAGAAGAACATAAAAAAATCAAGGTTCGTTGTATTACAATGAAATAGGTTATTTTCTATCCATAGGATTACAAAATATATAGAAAATGTTTAATTAGTTAGATGATATGCATGTGAGTTTGATATTCGTTTTTAAAAATGTATCAATTAAGTTCCAACTATTGAAAAGATGTCTCAATTATATTTTTTTCAACAAAATTATTAACACTATTAACGGTTATTGATATTTACAATGACTTACAAAATTATGTATTGATATTTATGTCAAAATTTAGTGATAAAAATCATGAATTAAGTTAACGGTTTTAGTAATTTTTGTCTGAAAGAGATATGATTAAGAAACTTTTTCAAAAGTTGAAACTAGATTGACACATATTTAAAAACAGATACCAAATTAACACATCTGAACAAAAATGGATATCACTTATTAAACCGAAAATAAAACCATTTTTACGGTTAATGAAATAGGTTAAGGTGGGAAGATACGATGATGTGGAAAAAAGTGGTCCGTAGAGACTGTGAGAGTGAAACCTTATACGCCATTTCCCACACAGTCTTCGATATCCATTCCTTTGCCACTCAATAGCGGAACTTCCAATAGCAAAAACAATTCATTAACAGCCTCATACTCCTACTCCTTTTCTTCTTCATCTCTTTCTTCTCCTATTCTCTTCTCTTCTCTTCTGTGCGAGAGTGAGAATGGAGAAGATGGCTGCACTTACTACTATCCACACCTCCTTCTTCCCCACCAACACCATTCTTCAAAAGCCATCATCTTTTCAACCCTTCTTCTCTACCCGACTTCTTGGCCTACCCTTATCTTCTTCTTTTTCCGTCGCCAAAAGATTATCTTCCTTCACTTCCAGGCCCATCAAATGTTCTGTTTCCGAAGCCACAGAGCCCAAAGCTGGTGGTAATAAATCCGCACCCTCTTCTTTCATCTGTATTTCAATTTTATTATTCACAAAGTGTTGTTAACCAGTGATTCAAGTTCATTTGTTTAGGAATTAGAAGCATTTTTTTTTTATCGGGCTACCTAAAAATGTGTTCTTTTGTAATGTTTTTTACCAGCTTTTGTATGATTTCAAATTAAATTTTCCTCCTTTTAGTTTCTTAATTACTGCAGTGGTTTTAGCAAACCCTTTGTTATAAGGTTTGCCTTTTTGAGATTTTTTTATTTATTTGTCTCTTAGAGAAGAAGAAGCAATTGTTGAGAAGAGGGGACGTCAGAAACATAGCGATTGTTGCTCATGTTGATCATGGAAAGACTACTCTCGTTGATGCCATGCTCAAACAAACTAAGGTATTGTTCATTACATGGAACATGGTTAGTTTCAACGGGTTTCTTTTGGAGAATTTGATTTTTTATTTGTGTAATTTTAGTTCATTTGTTAACTTGAGCCAATTGACATCCATTATTTAATGGACGTGATTTGGCGTGCAGGCCCTGTAGTAGAAAATGATTTAGTGAGAATTTGTTTGTGTTTGGTAGAATTGATTTTTAACTATTAACGTGATTGGAATGTGCGTCACAGTGTGTGGAGTTGATTTAGCCAGCAGACTAAACAGACGGATAGTTTTATACAATTGTTGAAAAGTGGTAGATTAGAGACATTCAATATCTGTTAAATGGTTTAGCCATTGTTTTCGCCATAAAGTCGATTGGTTTATTCTTATAAAAAAGAATGAAGGGTAATATTGATATGGTATTCATCTGTTGAATTTTTTGCAGGTGTTTCGTGATAACCAATTTGTGCAGGAAAGGATAATGGACTCGAATGATTTGGAGCGCGAAAGAGGGATCACTATACTGAGTAAAAATACATCTGTCACCTATAAAGACACAAAGATCAATATAATAGATACTCCAGGTCACTCTGATTTTGGGGGTGAAGTGGAGCGTATCCTAAATATGGTGGAAGGGATCCTTCTAGTGGTACTCCTTCTAACTGTAGTTTGTTTCCTCCATTAGGAATTTTGTTACATATTCCCTTATATAAAAATGCTTCATTTTCTTTTTTGTAGTGTGGCTTCTTGTAATATATAGGGTTTATGAAGCTGCTCTTTGTATTTGTAGGTAGATTCTGTTGAAGGACCAATGCCACAGACAAGATTTGTCTTGAAGAAGGCTTTGGAGTTTGGTCATTCAGTTGTTGTGGTTGTGAATAAAATAGATAGACCTTCTGCTCGCCCAGATTTTGTTGTCAATTCTACTTTTGAACTCTTCATTGAACTGAATGCCACTGACGAACAAGTATGTTGGTTATCAACTTATCATATGACTTAAATAGTTGTAGTTTTTGTGTGTTGTTTACAAATTGGGTTGGAGCTTGGAAGTTTGTATTTGGTCAAAACTCTACTGTGATTTCTTTATTCCCAATGATCTGTAGGAATATTATTACAATAAATCATCTTTTTTTTCTGCTTGCAGTGTGACTTTCAAGTGATCTATGCAAGTGGTATAAAAGGGAAAGCAGGTTTGTCTCCTGAAAATCTGGCAGAAGACCTTGGTCCATTGTTTGAATCCGTCATTAGATGCATCCCTGGACCGCGCATTGACAAAGATGGTGCTCTTCAAATGCTGGTTAGTAGTTGCTAGTTATATCACTTCTTAGTCTTTTTTATTCTATTTTTCTATTGATTTATCTTTTCATTATGGTTAGCTTATTTTTGTTCCTGCTAATTTACCAGCACAAGGGAAATAGAAAATAAAGAAGCAAGTGAAGATCTTGACCAGTTTATTTATGAGAAAATAAACAATGACAACCCTGTTAAATTTCTGCTTGACTCTGATAATGCTATTTCTGTATACAAGATCTAATTTGTTTTTACATATGCTTATTTGTCAACTAGGTGACAAATATTGAATATGATGAACATAAAGGGCGTATAGCAATTGGGCGTGTGCAAGCTGGAGTTTTAGAAAAAGGCATGGATGTTCGAGTGAGTATTTTGTTCTTCATTTTTGTGAATTCATTCATACTCACATGTTACCCTTTGCTTCTTTGAGTTTATCTTACTACCAGGGATAAATATCTGTACTTCCATATAATAGTGAATTTTATATACTTTACAAACAGCTATATTTTAAGTCTTACATTCACTTCTCTAAATCTTGTATTTTTGAGTTGTGGGCGAGTTGTAGTAGAGATTATTGTGGAACACAAATGAATGAATCCATTCAGTTCAAAGTTTGATGTAGGATATAGATTATTTTAATCTGTTTTTGAAAGTAAAAGACCTCCAGTTAAATAAGTCTATGTGAGGAGAAGTAAGAGAGTAAGAGGGGATCATAACTTCTGAGAAACACAATAGTAACTGTAATAATCAGTTTATGACAGCACCTAGAGAATAAAAGTGGATACATAAAGAGAGGATTAGTGGTATTCAAGTAATATTCAGGGGGTAAACGTGATCTCGTTCATTGGGGCAGTGATTGGGAATTAGGGATTCTACATTCTGATCCTGTTTCTATCAGCATACCCCTTATTCGTTGATTTTGTCCAGGTATGTACTTCAGAAGATTCATGTAGATTTGGAAGAATTAGTGAGCTCTACGTGTATGACAAATTCAGTAGGGTTCCTGCAGATAATGTGGAGGCAGGTGATATATGTGCAGTGTGTGGAATTACTGACATTCAGGTAAAGATTGAGGGTTTTGGATAAAATGCATAATCTTGTATCACAGTAACCTTTTTAACCTTTACAATGCTATACTCAGATTGGGGAGACAATTGCTGATAAAGTATCTGGGAAGCCACTACCTTCCATCAAGGTGGAAGAACCAACAGTGAAAATGTCTTTCTCCATAAACACTTCACCTTTTGTTGGCCGTGAGGTATATTAATGCTTTGCCATAAAAATGTTCTGTATTATCTCTTTCTCTGTTAGTTAGGCACAACCATTGCTGCTATGTTCAGCTTCTTTCTTGGTAACAGTGTAATTTGTGCTTTTCACAGCTATGTCATAGATCAGCTAAAATGTATTGTAATTTTTCAGGGAAAGTATGTTACTAGTAGGAACCTAAGGGATAGGCTTTATCGTGAACTTGAGCGGAATCTGGCTATGAAAGTTGAAGATGGTGAAACAGCTGATACATTTGTTGTCAGTGGGCGTGGAACTTTACATATCACTATACTCATAGAAAATATGTGAGTGTTGTGAATATTTCATTTCTCATTGATTATTATTATTCTTCAAGCTCTTTAAATAATATTGCATCTGCAGGCGAAGAGAAGGCTATGAATTCATGGTTGGACCTCCCAAAGTTATCAACAAGAAGCTGAATGACAAACTGTTGGAACCGTTTGAGGTAATATCTCAATCAATTTTTTACTGCTTTTCAAAAGCAGAAAAATTAAGATTTTTGTTTTGAAACGCCCAGCCAAATTTCTATCCTTTTTGGTGTGGGACTTACAAAATTAATTCTCTTCTTTTTATCCTCTATTTCTTCTACTCTTCTTCCCTACATTAGAAAAAAAAATCTTACACATTGTTTTCTTTCCTCTCACTCTTTTGTACACATCCGAACAAAGTGAAGAGAAATTTTAGTTTTTTTCTTCAACTTTATTCATATTAACAATGCATCTTTTTCACTCTATTTCTCTCTTTTTTTCTTTCTTTTCTTCCTATTCTTTTTATCATCCTAACAAAGAATAAATTTCTTTTATAATTCATTGCACGTTTTAACAAGAGGATGTGTTGCAGATTGCAACTGTGGAGGTACCAGAAGAGCACATGGGAGCTGTTGTTGAACTTCTTGGCAAGAGACGGGGACAGATGTTTGACATGCAAGGAGTTGGGTGTGTAAATTCTTTCTTTGCTTCTATTTTGAACGTGATATACTTGTTATAGGAACAAAGCATTGAAGTTAAGCAAAACTTCTAAGAGAATCATCATCATGGAAATGAGTTTCTTTGTTTAGTACATTGGGAGTTCTATCTTGTGTTGTTTTGGATTAATAGATTAGATTCACGTAAAAGACATTGATGATATCTTTGTTGGCTATAATAATTGATGAAAAGTTCACATTTATCAACTACACTTGCATAACATTTGATCTGATACTGACAACATTTATTTCTGTGTTAGATCGGAAGGAACTACACTACTCAAATATAAGATCCCAACACGTGGTCTTCTTGGATTGCGGAATTCAATTTTAACCGCCTCCCGAGGAACGGCTATTCTCAACACCGTCTTCGATAGCTACGGGCATTGGGCCGGTGACATTAGTACCCGTGATCAAGGCTCATTGGTAATGTCTGCATTGAAAGAAATTTGTAGAGCATGGTACTCCATAATTCCATTGTTTCCCTCAGTCATTGATGAAGTTATGGAATTTCAGGTTGCTTTTGAGGATGGAGCAAGTACTTCTTATGCAATCTCTAGTTCACAGGAGAGGGGACAGATGTTTATTGGACCTGGTGTGGAAGTTTATAAAGGTCAAATTGTTGGCATCCATCAGCGACCTGGAGACTTGTCCTTGAATGTTTGTAAGAAGAAAGCTGCTACCAACATTCGTTCCAACAAGGAACAAACAGGTAACACTCAAGTTATGATGTACTGATGCAATACATATGTATCGGATACAAGACAACACGTAACTAATACATCCATACACTTATTTTTAAAATAATAAACACGATACATGATATATGTATATCGAAAGTTATACAAAAATTCTTAAAAACATAATATATATATATATATATATATATATATATATATATATATATGATTAATATTGTGTGAATCCAAATTAAAATCAAATATATTAAACATTTTCAACATAAAATTTTATAAATTATTGTCATCATAAATGTATTACTGATTTATATAATAGATACTTCAATGATAATTATCGGTAAAGTATTATAAAATATCGGATACGAATACGTGTTGAACACAGATACGGGATACGAATTGAAGTTTCGGTACATCATATGTTATCTTATATGAAACACACATTCGAATAACATGGTTTGATGATCTTTAGTTCCTCAGTTAAAGCAGTACTACTGAACTGAATTCAAATGATATAATCTTTTGATTAATTTTAACTTCAACATTGTTTTGTACCATTGAAGAAATAATGCTGCTTCAATAATCTTGAAGAAATGTGTGGTAGTGGTATGCTAATAGGCCAGAAAGGTTTAACTTACTTTATTCCCTTGTGCAGTGATTCTTGATACACCATTAGACTATAGTCTGGATGACTGCATTGAATACATCCAAGAAGATGAACTTGTAGAGGTCACCCCAACAAGTATCCGAATGTGCAAGAATCCAAAATTAGCAAGGAAACCAAGGTAGACTTTCACTGTGAAGCAGTAACTTGCAAATGCTTTTTGAGTTACCAGTTACTACAGCTGAAGCTGCATGACTCATTAATGCTGTTGCTGCTGAATCGATGAAGAAGTAAATCACTACCAGTGATGTAGTGTCACATATTCTTCCAAAGCTGCATGCAGAATAATATAGGAGCTGCTGAAAGCCGTATTCAATATTCATTATAGGTATTGGTCACAGTTGATTTAAGGGGATAAAGTAACATTACAGAGTTTTGTTTACTTGCTTTGTAAAGTCCATATTTTAGCAGAAAGGAACTTGAAGATATCAATTCTTCATATTGGTTGGCAAATAGCAACACCACACCTTGGGTTAAATTTCCAGTGAGATCACTGATTTTGAACTACCTCACCAATCTTCACGTATTGATATTTAGCTTTTACTTTGAATGAGTGACAAGCTAGAAAAACATTTCATGCAAGACTAAGATTTTTTCATTTAAGAAAATTAGTCTTGGATCATGTTGGAGATCTTATATCAATTCGAAATAAGGTAAGTTTATATTATATAAGTGAGTTTAAATATTACATTACAAGTTGATTTTGTGTGATTGAATTATGTTTAAAGTTCATATCTTAATAGATCATGTTGGAAAAACATTCTTTGGTGAACATGTTGAAACAAAAGTTATAGACATTCAATATATATATTTTTTGTATATATACAGTGGAGTTGAATTAGATTTAAAGTTTACTTTAATGTTGGAGAAACATTTTTTGGTGAGCCTATTTAAAAAAAATTATAGAGGTGCAATATTTTATATATAGTCATGTAATTAAAGAACTTTCAATATTTTACCAATGTCTACTAATAAAGATTTATTTTGTGTCAAAAATCAAACACATGGTGTGGTCGTGGAGTCTCACTTGTGAAAGACTCGCAAATTCTTAGGTGATAGTCATAAAACAAGAGATATGATTAAAATCTAAATCAGCATTAATTCTGTAGGTATTGTATGCTAAAGTCATTAAATATTCAAAGGTATATGGTGATGCTCATAATAACAAGGTAGTCAAAATCGTGGTCTAGAACATGAGATTATACGAATCTATGATCTTTTTCTCCATCTTCGATCTCGCTTCACTTAAAATTCGTGATCTTCACAGATTTTGTTGGATTGTCGTTGTAAATTGCAAGTGGTGTGGGAGTAGGGATTCTCGCGATGCAGTCCCTCCAAATGGTGAAGGAGAAGCTGATAGAGCTCGCGATGGTGCTTCTCTCGTGGCCTCACATCACAATCCTTTCTAGTGGTGAGGGAGAATAAGGGGGTAGACCTTGCGGCGGTGGTGCCTCCACAAACGACAACTCTGATGATGATGACTCTAACGACATCAACATACCTAATAGTGGTGACGACCTCTCTACAAGTCCCTTTATGAGGATTGATGGAATTGGGACCTCTTTTAAAACCCTATTATTTTAAACATATTAAAGTCCAATTTTGAAGTTCAATTAGTGACAATGAAAGGTAAAAATACATGACCGTAAAAGTTACCATTACCCCAATAGGTAAAAGTAACTCCCTCTCTTCCATAACATACAACAAGTGGCACTCTAAGTTTCTTTTTTTTTTTTTAAAAAAAGGGACACTGAACTACCACCCCCTCTCTTCTCTCTTTGTTCTCTTTTTTTTTCACTCTGCCTAGTGTACCCAAACTTCACTGCACCCCCTGTACCCAAATGCCATACCCACCCACAATTTCTCCCTTTGTTTCTTTCACGACATCACCACACTACTTTGTTTATCCAAACTCTTCACAACATCCAAACTGCAGTCCAATATGCATTCTTACTTATTAAAATGACTTCAAAATCTGTTATACTCGTGGCTCAAAAAAATGCTTCAAGAAATAGGAGTGATATAGTTTTGAAGCATTGTAATTCTGTTGCTGTGATACTAGGAAACTTCAATGTAAATATTGTCAAAAGCTAGTAACAGAGGGAGTTTATTGATTGAAGTGTCACTTGGTTAGTACTCAAAAGAACGTTGGTGCTTGCAAGGATGTTACAAATGAAGTGAAGAAAGAAATGTGGTAAATTGTTATTGGTTTGCAACAAAATTTAAACAAGAAGCCAATGCTTAATATGAAGGAGGAAACAACAGAAGCTGGTGAGAAAAGAAAAAATAGTAAAGCATCAAGCAACAATCCTACAAATATTTTTAAGAATACAGTATTTAGTACACAAACTACCATCAAGAACATGTTTAAGAAAGGTATGAGAGAGGAAGTTTGTCAAACAATTGCTAGATTCTTCTATAACAATGTTATACCTTTCAATGTGGCAAAAAGTGAAGAGTTCATTACTATGCTTGATTTGGTTCCAAGACATGGCCTTGGTTTTAAACCTTCATCTTATCATGATATTATAGTTAAATATTTGAAAGAGGAAGTTCGAACTACATCCCTTGCTTTACAAGCACATAGGGATGAATGAAAAAAAAGGATGTATTATTATGACCGATTTTGGACAGATAGGAAAAGAAGGACAGTAATAAACTTCCTAGTGAGCAACCTAAAGGAAATTGTGTTGTTGAAGTTCATAGATGCATATGCAATATCTAAAACAATTGAGAAAATATTTGATATGAAGGATAACATTGTTGAAGAGGTAGGAGAAGAAAATTTCATTCAAGTTGTCACAAATAATGCAATAAACTACAAAGTTGCTAGTCAAATGTTTATGACAAAAGAGAAAAAAGCTATTTTGGACATCGTGTGCTGCACATTGTGTTGACTTAATGTTGGAGGACTATGTGAAGAAGATCTCCATTCATGGGAGACAATTCCAAAAGGTAAAAAAAATGACTACCTTTATCTATCAAGATCTTCTCTAATTTCTCTACTACAATGTTTCACAAAAAGAAAAGATTTGGTGAGGCAAGTGTTACTCATTTCGCTACATCGTACCTGACATTAGGATGCCTACATAAGAATAAAGGACCTTATAATGCTCATTGTTTCCATTGAATGAAATTCTATTATTTCTTTACTTCTGAATTTCTTATTTTTATACACCAAAATGTTTCGTTAATCTTCCCCTTTATTATTAAACAACCAATTAGTTTAAATTACATTAGTCTTTATGGGAAATGATATCTCTGAAATTGTCCACTGTATAAAAGAAATTAACACACATATATGACGCATATATTTTCAGTAGTATAATCTAAAATATTTTAGTTTATATATATATATATATATATATATATATATATATATATATATATATATATATATATATATTTTTATTTATTTTATTTTTTTTTTATTTTTATTATTTTAT
>Ga0099822_1003560_pt1 | contig 20001 bp, 17 predicted proteins | sample CowpeawhiteBW_FD_76839 | JGI IMG/M metagenome (GOLD analysis project Ga0099822, IMG submission 76839) | Root nodule microbial communities of legume samples collected from California USA - Cow pea white BW | ecosystem: Host-associated > Plants > Roots > Nodule | place: USA: California | collected...
CTCACCGAAAAGATAGAAATCCAAGCTTTTGTTGGGCATATACTCGTAAATTAGAATCTTCTCTTCTTCATGAATGCAGCAACCAAGTAGTTGAACAAGATTCATGTGCTGAAGTTCACATATAAGTGTTACTTCGTTCTTGAACTCCTCAATTCCTTGTGCAGAACTTCTTGAAAGTCTTTTTATAGCAACCTTCTCTCCCGTTGGCAAAGTTCCCTAATAAAATCAGAACAAAAGGTCACGAGTCTTCCAAAACAAAGTTATCAATACATAAGTTCAGTAGTTTCAATATCACCTTATAAACTGGTCCAAAACCCCCCTGTCCTAACTTATTTTCAGATGAAAATCCATTTGTGGCCGCCACAACCAACGGATAATCTAATATTTTTAAACCGTGTCCCTTTTTGAAATCCTTTCCAAAATCTTCGATTAGAGATAATTTCATCGCCATTTCTTTCCTTTTCTTCTCTGTTCAGATGAAAAGGAGAAATATTAAAATATAGAAAAATGATAAAAGACTAATGAGTTTAAAGTATGTAACTACCTTGAAGCGCATGCTTTCGTTTCTTTATGACTAGGAATAGAACGGATGCGCATATTATGAGTAAAGTAGATGCTATTCCTGTACTTATCCATATCCACCTTTTTGTACCTGCATGTTAATTTGATGGTATAATTTTTTTCACTGCCATTGTTAAACGTTGTAGCAAGTGACTGTTTTGAGTTCCTCTTTGGAGATCAAAGACTGCTAAAATAAAAGAATTTTTTTATCGCAGTTCCCTAAAGATCCATTGAACGAACAAAGAAATGCTCCAGAAGGGTATGATTAATGTTTAAACTTTGGTGTACATATTTTGGGGTACGATTGGAATCACTAGAAATGAAACTTGTTTTTTGTCAATGAAAAATGAAATGAAGTTAGCATTATAGACCTACCGTGATGAAGAGGTGTTATGTTGTTCCCTTTGTTCTCCAGAATGTAAAAGTCAACACCCGAAACACTACCGTCTACTATAATATCTTTGGATGAGTTCCAATGAAAGAAATTACATTGAGTTTCATCATATTCAGTAATGAATCCGTTGCAATTACAACTGCTCCAGCAAGCTGCTTCACAATCACTGTGACTAATATTCAAACTGTCATTAATGGTTTGATTTTCGAAATTAGGGCGAAGATTCTTTTTGGTAAACACATCACCAGGACTCCTGCAATTAGGTATATCCTGCCATCTTTGGCACCCTCCTTCTGTCTTGTTGTATCCATAACACAGATCAGCCCTTGCCACATACCCCTCTTTGTAAGATAACCGCCCAGTTTCTGATAGGGACCACCAAAGTGTAATGTTTTCATTTGTAGATGTGAAAGAGAAAGAGTCTTTTTCTTCATTAGACACTACTGTGTAGATTAACACTCGTTGTGCATCTTCTGGGATGTTCTCAAATCTGTTGTTCCTCAGTTTCCCACTTTTCCAACAAACTTTTCCTCGTCTTCTTATCACAAGTTCCTGTTCCTTCGGTTCCCATTCAAGACTAAAAGCACCTGGAGTCATACGCAAATCGGTCAAATCTGAAACAAGTAACCAACGATGACCTGTTTTGTGATTAACACCTAACTTCATGGTGGGGATCAAAGTGTGAGTGGCATAATCAAAACTCTGCCACAAGAGAGTTTTTGTGCCGTTGGGGTGAAGTTGTCGAAGCACAAAGTTTCCTGTGTCCAACAAGGTGGCCACAGTGTTGTTGATAGGTTGAGGAGGAGAATAGAGAATAACTGATTTCTTCGCAGATTCAGATTCTATTTTCAGTACGCCTGAGAAGTTTAGGGATAGAACTGCGTCATCATTGACAGGTTGTTCTCTATTACCCTCCCAAACTATAGTCCCGTCATGTTCACTTTTGATTATCAAGTAAGATAAAACTTGACTCCCTCTTGTAATTGAATCAAAATCTAACAAATATTTGCCAGTCTTAGAATGTAGTAGTAGTGGTGAGAAATTCGTTGAATCACCAGGCTTCAAACTGCCATGAAGATAAGTAGGAGTACTGCAGCATAACCACAGGTGCATGAAAGGAAGCAGTAGTTTCTGTAGGATAAGCCTCATTGAATGCTTCAAATATGGAAAGACTAATCTCCAAAAGGATGGTTTGCCAAGGAATGGGAGTGTGATATACTACTTACTAAATGTGGTGTATGTTGAAATAATATGCATGCACTTTTTAAGTGCATTTTTCGGTTATATTATTGTCTCTCAAGTACAAATATACAAATTAATCTTAATTTATAAACGAATTAATTTTTTTATTATTTTAAAAGTTCTTTTAAAATGTTGCACATGATATATCAATATAAAGGGAAGCACGTTAACAATGGCCGACAAAGCTTTTAGTGTACTATATTTTTCATTTCCTTTTGGTTTCATGATTGAAATTTCAAAGATATATACATGAATATCATTTTAGAATGCTCACAATAGGAACATTGAGTTCATATTTATTACAACTCAATTACAATTTAAAAGAATTACCATATAAGCTCATTATAAAGGAAGTTTAAATTAGAATAGGCTTAAATAGTTGTGAATAACTTTATAAATGTTAAGGGTGGAAAAATATTCAAATTGTAATTAAAATCCAATTCATAATAATTCAAATTTATATTCCTTTTAAGTCTATTTAAATGGAGTATCTCAAATTCAAATCCATAATTTTAGATTTTAAATCCAATCATTTTAGTTATAATTTATATGGATTGGACTTGATTTGGACGGATTTAAATTGGTTATTTTTTGGATTTTGAAAATCTTAAGTTGAACTAAGGCACTTGAGAACCAAGTTGAGTTAAGTTGGTCTCGGTTCAAAGTCTAGCATTGTCAATCCAGGTCAAATGTCAAGACTAGACAGTCTCAGACAAATGTCGAGTCACGTCAATCCAAGTCGAAAGTCAAATTGAACTCGCCCGAATGTCAACCTAAGTCTACTTGGGTATAAGGTTAATCTGAGTCGGCTTAGGACGCAGGTTGATCTGAGTCGGCTCAGGCCGATTATCAACTCAAATCGGTTCAAGGTGAAGATTGACTCAATTCAGCCAAAGTCGAAGGTCAATAAAATTAAGTCTAGACCAAACGTCGAGATAGGTTACCCATGCTGAAAATCGAGTTAATTCAAGTTGAGTTAAAAATTAAGTTAAGTCAATTGAGCTCAAAGGTCAAGTCATATCGACTCTAAACATAATAAAAATTTTAGAGGAATTAAAATAGAGTGTACATGACTTTGAACACATTTAAGTTTTTCATAAAACAATTTTGAATACAAGATTTGAATTTACATTGTATTTTGAATTATCTATAAGTGTGTGTACATTATATAGATACATGTCTAAAAAGTTAAAATATAAATATACAAATACTTTTAAAAGTTATAAAAATATAAATTATAAATTCAATATCTGCTAAGTCTCAAAATATTTAAACAGTGCATTGTAAGGCCCACTTACGTTGCTGCCCTTATTTTCAAGGGGTCACCCCAAAATTGGTTGGGCCTAGGGCTGGCCCAAAAGGCAAACAGATCCTAAGTCTTCCCTAACACACTCTTCCCTTCTCACTCTCAGAAAACGGCCGCTTGTTCATCCCTGTCCCCCTAAAATAGAGCTCTGCTAGGGTTTGGTTTCTGCTCGTTTGTGCTAGCTAAAAAGTTCACTCTGTCTCACGTAAGTTGGTCCTTGAACCTTACTCCTTCCCTTCTGAGTTGGTTTTCGTGATTTCTGTTAGGGTTTGCGATAGTAACCTTGTTATCCTTCTGTGTCGCTGTTCCAGTTAGTGAATCTGCTCCTGGATCTACGGAGTTCCTTGGCTTAGGGTCGGAGTCTGATATTAGCACCTTTCCAGGTAAGGGAAGCTATGACTTACTCATGTATTTCATTTTTCCTATTGTTCTGTTGTTGTTTTAAGAGTCTATGGTTGGTGTGATGTTATGAATACTTAGAAACGTTTTAGCATGTTGGTTTGGATTAGTATGTGTGGCTGTTGCAGGGAAACAATGGCGAGATCTGATAATCTCGCCCAAGCGAGCCTGTCTCGCCTAGGCCAGATGAGCAGAGACTCGCCCAAACCTTTTCACGCGAGGGGTCGCTCAAGCGACCAACTCAATTTTAAGCAAGCAGCGTCTCGCTCAGGCGAGGGGAGTCTCGCCTAAGCGAGAATGCGCAAAGGCCACTGTTTTTGTGTGTCAAGCTCTCGCTTAGGCGAAGGGAGCTCGCCTGACCGATAGACCCTCTCGCTTGAGCGAGACCCTTCAGCCTGAGCGAAGAGCTAGGCGAGAGTGTGTTCTAGTTTGGCGTTTTCCCTATTCTTGACTGTTTGGCTTGTATTTGATTGGATTATTATATAATAGCATAAGGGGAATGAATATGCATGAGTGGGAGGGTGTATGAGTTGTGAATGACGAACTTGAATAATTCTTGGCATGTAATGAACATGGAATGGTTGGTTATGAAAGTGGCATGATAATGAGATGAATTGAAATTTTATATTCATGGATGGAGTATGATGAGTTGGAATGGGTTTGACCTGGAACATGAAAGGGATTGGTTATAAAGGTTGGCATAATATATATACATGCATGACAAATATTACTTGGTTGTTTGAATCTGTTTGGTCTGCGGTCAGTGTGTAATTCCTTGAAATCTCTAGGTGAGATTTCAGGATCATGCTTCAGTGGTCGGGACGTAATTCCATGGCCTCTGTTAGTGGATGTCCATGGTGGTGCCCCATCTATATAGTCTGGTAAGGATTCAAGGTAAGGTTGCATCCTGATACTCTAAAGAGTTAGTTAGCTTCACTTAGAGCGGACTGACTCTTGTGATGAGAGTAGCAGGAGGCCTGGAACTCATAAGGGCTAACCTTGTATGTGGGGGATTGAAACATTGTAACACTTGTAACACTTAGCTCAGGGGTGAGCAGATTGGGGGTGAGCAGAGATATCCACCAAAAGTGCAAGCATCCGCTGAATCCGACCAGGTTATATGTATCCGGATGAGTCGAGTTGAGTCTTAGTGTATTGATTGGAAGGTCATAACATGCTTGAAGGATGTATGTATATTGGACTGTGAAAGTATATCTGATTGTATGATAAAATCACTTTTGGCTCTAGCTTACCCTTTGCTTGTTTGATTGCTTTGTATGTTGTTCTTCTACTTTTGCGATGATCATCAATTTCTTGCCTTTTTATCTGTCATCCATGAGTCCCATTGTATCAATACGGGTGGTTCAATCAAAGAGTCATAAGTGGTCATCACTTGGAAATAGAAAGAGTCATGGTATTGCCTACTCATGTTACTGATCATTGAACATGAGTTCAGGCATGACGCTCAATAGGGCATTCCTGGTATACTACTGAGATTCCCGGAAGCATGAGTCCAATCTATCTTATGGGAACAGATGCGAGAGGTACTCGTGGTCAACAGGGGAGAGATAATTCCGCTGCATAATCTATCTGGGCTGGACTTCTTATGTTAATTGGGCTTTTCTTTTAGGGCAATAGCCCATGTACTGTCTGGCCTTTGGACTTCATTTCGAAAACATTGTCGTTATTCCTTTGTAATTTCTTTTGGTATCGTGATGTGCCTTGATTACTGTATAATGTTATATTTGTACTCCAGAACTTCATTAATATGTTATTCTACGTGACATTTCCTTTTAATTTGGTTTATTAATTAAATAGGACATGCATGGAATACTGTTATTTCTTTAAATTAGTTATAGTGATATAACAATTTATAAATTATCTTCATTCAGCGATCAAGATTACGGAGAACATAGATTTCTTATCCGCAACACGAGTTCCAAATATTCCTAACCTTTTGTGTCAGCGAAGAAAAAGAAAAAGAATCCTAGTGAAAAGAAAAGAAAAAAAAGTAGGGGTTATCTTTAACAGTAAAAAGTAAGTTGATTAGTCATTGTTACAGTATGTTTAAAGGTACATCTCCTACATACAGTTTCTAAAAGAAAAAGTTAATATATAGATGCAAGTTAAAATTATTTTGTAAATAAATTAAAAATTATATTTTAAAAAATTAATAATTTTTTAAACTAATATAAAAATAACCTTTACAAATATATACACTAGTTTCCATTTATAAGTGAATTAGATTTTTTTAATTTAATATAAAAAGCAGCACATCAATGGTCGACAACAATTTTAGTGTCATGGGACCATATCTCTCATCTCACTTTCGTTTTGAGTCATCAATTATGTTGTCTTTACATTATTGAAATTTGAAAGATATGCGATATCTTTTATATTATAGCGGGCACGTTTAACACTGTTCTTCTCACAATAGGAAAATTGAGTTCATATTTTATTATTGAGTTCCATTCGAATTTTGAAACATATCATTGTAAAGAACTTTAAATTCGAAAAGTCTTAAATATATATTTTCCTCTACAATTTTGTATAACTTTATAGACGTTTGATTTTTGTTTTTATAGAAATTAGTTATACTTTTTCGCCGTTTTCTTTAAATTAAACAATTTAAATTGATTATTGTTTTCATGGTTTATCGAAGAAATGTATAATAAAATGAGCTAGAATAAAATCCCAACATGTATTTATTTATTGTTGTTTAGTTTTATAAACTACGTAATATCTTATCAATATAATCATAATTATCATAGTCTTAGGAGACCTACGTTAATTTAGTATAGTTTAAAATAAGAGATGGCAATGCAGACTGACCCGACCCATTTATTCACCTCGCATTTGGTCTACCAGATGCGGATCGAGATGAGCCGCTTCACTTTGAAAATGTGCGCTCAATAGTCTAGCCAACCCTGCATAGGTTATGACCCATGAGCTTGTAGATCGACTCGTTTCGTTTTTTTTTGAAAAAAAAAAACTGTGATAAAGCCTTGAATGTCCTACAAATTGGGAAGCTTTAACGCATTTACAACATTAAACATAAACTTTGGGAAGTTGAATGATAAACTGATAATCCACCATTTTCATTATATCCTTAATTTGATATGCATGATGAATTCTTGAGATTTTAACACATTCAAAGATATATAACATTGTTTTTTCATTCATACAAAAATTTTGAACGTTCATGCAAAAGCCTAGATAGAAAGTAACCAAATATACACAAGTGCAAAATAAACTTTTTTTATGCGAGTTGTGTGTTGGACCGTTGTGTCACGTCCCTGACCCGCACGAGTTGCGGGTTATGCGAGTGGACTACCTGTCTTGGTCCCCTAGGGTACACGACCCTAAGGAGCGACCTTATGGAGGCTGAAGGGTTGCACGTCCCCATCCCCTAAGGCACACAACCATAAGAGGAAACCTTGAGAAGTAAGGAACTACTCGCCTCTTCCCAAACAACCCTAAGGAACAAGTGTAACATCCCGACTGGATATTACGAATTTAAATAACAAAATAAAGAAAAATAATTAACTTCATTTAATGAAACATCATTTCCCAAAAACACAGGAAATTTAAATCTTTTATTACACCAATACTAGTCCAAAAAATCCATGATCATAAAATTCCATTATACTTATAAAAGTCTCGTAATGCGAAGATTACAATTTATTCAAAACATAGTAAAATTATGAAATCATCAATCTATGATAAATTCTCCCCAAGACTAGCCCGCTCCGGCTCTATGCCTCACCAGATCCACCTGCAACATCATCTGCTCACGTGTACTGCGTACACGATCATCGCCAAACACAAACAGATAGGGTGAGCTAACATAATAAACACATATATATTATTCATATACACATAACAAACCATGTTCGATATTAAATTCACATCAAATGAATTCCATCCTTTGGTCTCACATGGCCACAACCATGGTTTGATATCCAATCGCATCAAAGGAACCTCATCCTTTCCTTCCACATGCCACAACCATGTTAACCGTGTTCTACGTCTTCTAGTGAGTACCTCAAGGTGTCTTGATGCCATACCTATCGGCCACAATCGATAGAGCACGTTCGGGAAACCATGTTACGGATCACACACCGTAGCACCAGGTGGAGTTCCCAATATGAACATAGTTTGTAACGTCCCAAGACTACCAAACTCGTCAACTAAATACTGAGGAGGGCAATCTATCTGGACCAATCCGTACTGGCCACAACCAGCACACTCAAACCAGCAACACTCGTCAACCTGAGCCATAACTCAAGAGTTCCTCGTGTTCATCCGCTATCCTGAGCCACAACTCAAGGGACGTCATTTCGAGCCACAACTCAGAGAATGTCACGTGCTTAACCCCTATCCCAAACAACAACTCAAAGGGATACGTTCTGAGCCACAACTCAAGGAACACCAGCAACCCACCTTAAAAAGATATCATAGAAGCCTTGTAGACCACGCATCACAAATCAAGCATAAACCAATTCGATACAACATTATTGCTTGCCTTGAAACACACACTTACACTCTTCTTAGCTTAGGCTAAAAGACTTCGCCCAAGCATCGAAGCCTATCTCGCTTAAGCTAAACTCGTTCGCCTGAGCGAGCACCTTGCATAGGAAAAATATCCTCGAACTCTCGCTTGGGCGAGGTCACCTTTCGCTCAAAACTAACATCTCTCGCCTAGGCGGCGAGTTAAACAGAACACCCAACCAATCCTCGAATGCTTACTGAGGCGAGGGGCTCTCGCCTGAGTAAGACGCTCAAATAGAATCATCCCAATACTTGCGATTTCTCGCTTAGGCGAGGCACACTCGCCTAAGTGAGATGGTCTATCGCCCAAACTCAAAATTTTCCGCTTGAGCGAGACGCTCGAGCAGAACAAGTTATATTCTCTACTATTTTCGGCTAGGCGAGCCTTGCTCGCCTGAGCGAGAATAGCAGACATTGTCACTGTTACGCACACGAAAACTAGAAAGACAATTTCCAATACCCCATTCCAACATTATCATGCAATCCATTACCATAATCTATTTCATATACCTGTTTTAACCCCAATTAAACCATCAGAATTTTATATTAAAACCAAACAATCATACAGCAAAAGAAACCACATCATGTTCATACCAAAGTATAAAATGCTTTACAAATTACATCAAAATAACCAACCACAAATGGACATCTGATGGAACACGAATCTCATGGTATATATGCCTCAAAATCATGCAGACAATATAGCAATACAAAAATTCAGGTTCAGCTCCCCTAACCTGGAATTTCCTTTGCTTAAATTGAAATGATATAGCTCCCCCTTTTGATCACCAATGATCTCCTTAGCACCAATTGAATTTCCACTCTTTTAATTCACCCTCTATTCACTTTATTACCTCAATTTCGTTTTCTTCAAAAAATCTGCCTTCTAAGGGGTCCTTAATGTGGGTTGATGGCATAAAAAAATGAAAATTGGTTTAAGTGGTTGATAATTGCCATTTAATGACCATTATGGCTATTTTTCCAACCCCTTTGGTTGCCCCTTCTATTAGGGTTTTCTCTACCCTTTCATATTCATGCCACAACTAATTTTTAGCAAAAAAAGAGTTAAGTTTAGGTTCACCAAGGTTCGAACCCATACCATGTTCATCATCAAATCATTGCACAATCACTCAAGCAATTCATGTTTCATGACAATTCCTATAAATATAGGGTTACATTATTACTCCATATGATCAATCATATTATTAAAAATAATAATAAAACAAACAATACATAATTGGCATACATAAAACTCGAACCCAAGTCCTCTCACACAAACAAGTACTCTCAACCACTTGAGCTAGTACTTTTCCACGTCACATCAATCAATATTTAATGTCATAAAGGCTCCCACTACTTGCATTTATTAATTAATTAATTTTCACGGGTCTTACAAAAAGACTGAGAAGTGAAGGACTACTTGTCCTCATCCCAGACAAAGGACTACCCATCCTCGTCCCACGCAGCCTTAAGAAGTCACTAGTAAACTACCCATCCCCTCTAGGATATATATCCTAGGAAGGCAACTAGAGACCATTCACCTATAGGAATTATCCCATATACGGCCTAATTGGATACATGTCGGCCCAATACAACGACATGTACTCAGACTGACCAATTAATCAAGATAGTTTAATCATCTAATTGGGAAATAACCCCAGTTTATATGACTTATCATGATTAGCAATTAATTAAGTTTACTATATCAAAACCCAACCAAGTAATGCCCATGAACCTTACCATAAAGGTACATTTTACGAAATGTATGATTACGTTATTATTCTGAAAATTGACTCTAGTATCTCAGACTGACTTTGGCATCAGAGTGTCTTTTGCAGACATTCTCCTCTTTTTCACATTCGAGAACAAAGGACGAGATACCCCTGAAGTGAAGACCTTAGGACCTTGAAGACCATTTAGGAGACTTTACGGAATGTATATTGTCTTTGTGAAGAAAGAGCACTGAAGGCCGGAAGACTTGAAAGATTTTGAAGATGGTTTCTACGAGAATCAGAGTTGTAGAAGTCAAGGGACCGACCCCTCAGCTAGCTTAGCCACCATACTGGAGGCCCAAGCAAAGATGCAACAAGAGTTTGCTAACTACAGAAAAAGAAATGCTAAAGAGATGAATGCCTTAAGAGAAGAGAACACTAGGTTAAAAAAGTGGGTCTATACCGCCAAGGGTAAAGGGGTTTATGAATCTGGGAACATAGAACCAAAGGCCACTATCCATGAAACTGAGAAGGAAAGTGAATACAACCCAACCTAAAGAACTAAAGGGGTGACGAACAAGTCCACCGCCACACGTAACAACCACTACCACCTCATTGATGGAATCACAAAGACTCCCCTTCCTAAGAAGTTGAAAGTGTCAACAGTATGTTATGACGACATCAAAAATCTTGATGAGTTTGTGTTCGTGTACACGAATCAAATCAGCTTGTATTCTACCAAAGATGGCAAAGATGGGTCAGACCAACGGTCAAGAGGGATCAGGTCGACGATTGAGACAGGTCTAGCCAACAATCGATACGGACCGGCTCGATCGATAGGTGAGATGTCTCAACTCAAGTCGACGACCTAGATGAGTTAGGTTGCGTCAATGATCGAAACGTGTTACCATGGGCTAATGATCAAGACTCGTCATCTTAGGCTGACGATCAAGACGACACGACTAGTGCCTAACGATGGAGACAGGTTGACCCGAGCCGATGATTGTGACGGTCTAGCCCAAGTCGATGGACAAGACGACCTAGTTTATGGCAAGACGGCTTGGCCTAGGCCGACAACGAGACGACCTAGCCCGGGTCGCCGAACAAGACAACTTGACCTAGGTTGACAAACAAGACGACTTGACCTTGGCCGACGGACGAGACAGTCTGACCCTAGATTAATGAACTGAACAGAGCCGCCCTGGCCGAAAGCCTAGACAGGCTAGCCCAAGTGATTGTCGAAATTGGTGGGTCAGGGATAACTATGGAGATAGACAAACCTAAACCAGAAGTTTAATTATTCCTTTTTCATGTTTAAGCCATGTAAACTTTTTTTGCTCCAATCCACGTGTATGAGGACCAAACCCTGTCAATTGGGCCAAATTGGCAACTCTAATTATGATATAACAATGTCCATTATGTTGAAAATATAAGAACAAAAAATCACGGACTAATATAAAAATTATAGGTTTAAATAGTCATTTGATCCTAGTTTTTGTCGACTTTTTTCACTTTGGTCCTACTTTTGAAATTGTTTTCAATTTGGTCCTACCTTTTGTTAAATTTTTTTCAATTAACTCATTTTCCTTAATTCCATCTAAATTGTTAACGGAATAGTAGCCAGCGTGGTTCTTTTGTGTGACGTGGATTACTATTCAGTGACATGTTCATTTCCACTATATGCATAAACTAGATATTACAATTGAAAGTTAGGGTTTGTGTGTTCTTGAATTGTGGTTGTCTTCCATCCATCTTCAGCTGAAAAGGAATATCTCGTGGGACATCTTCCTCTTCTTGCAATAGTTGGGTTCACCGAACTTGCAATTCATGCCATGGTGGTTCTAGGGTTTCAGGCTCACCCCCAATTTGCGATTGCGGAAACATTGCAATGGTGCGCACAGCTAGAAAAAAACAACTACAAATTAAAATAATCCATCGAATTCATAAAGAAAAGTGTCAATAAATCCTAATCATCAACACTAATCTCAATCAATAGTCAGCAAAAATCAAGCCCTAAACCAAAACCTACCTCCGCGGTGAACACCTTCAACCCTCCGCGAACGATTCTTCAACGATCAACGTCAATATTGGAAGACAGAAATTGATGTGAGATGGTAATTTTAAGGATATCCCCAAATCGACGAACAAATCCCCAATTCGAAACCAAATCCCCAATTACACAAACACAACCCTAAACCCAATTCAATTAACCTTAAACCCTAAATCATTCTACAATTACAATTAAATGGCCAACACAGTGAAATAACAGACACGTCAGTGAACAGTGTTCCACGTCACACAAAATAACCATGCTGGCCACTGTTCCGTTAACCATTTAGACGGAGTTAATGAAAAGGAGTTAATTGAAAATATTTAACGAAAGATAGGACCAAATTGAAAACAATTTCAAAAGTAGGACTAAAGTGAAAAAAGTCGACCAAAACTAGGACCAAATGACTATTTAAGCCAAAATTATATAAAGTTATAGACTTATCCAAACCAAACTGGAAGAATTAATTTAGTTTAGTTTGAGTTTTCTTTAATCAAACTAAACCAAATCAAACCGCAAATAAATTTTATATTTGGTTTCAATAAATTTTGTATATAACTAGTTGTTTATTAATATTTTTACCTTAGTATTATGAACAAATACAATATGTTAGATGAACATTGCACTTGTTGTGTTAAGACTGTACAATTGTAATTAGACTCACTTTTCTTTCATTTTCATTCATAAAAACTTTAATTTTACTGTGGTGTGATAGAAAAGAAGTTAGTTAGGATTGTGATTATTACATTGAACATAGAGAAAAATCATAGTCCATGTTATACATTATTAGTTACAAGTAAGTTTACAACTTTTTTTTTCTGAAATTACGGTTAAGTTTAAGTTTATTTGTACAATTGTTGCATATACATGGAAATCTCCTACCACTTCCTTCCAAAAATGGAGAAATATGTCATTAATGGGGATTGAAATTTATATAAGTTTAGGACATTTGTATTTTTATTAACTAAGTTATCCAATTTTTTTTATGTATTTTATGTAAACATGTGATGGTGTGTTTATGATGGAAGAGCTCCTTCCAAGCTATATGACTTAAGCCAAGATGGACACTTCCTAAATGGGTGGTAGTTTGTAGAAGCTTAATGGTGGTGGAAATATGGCGTACATATGATGGTTTTGATGTCATGAGATGATGGCTTCTCCTCTAAGCTATATGACTCAAGCAAGATGGAGAGGCTATATGGTGTTTGAGTGCTCTTGAGAGAGGTTGGTTCAACTCTTAAGGAAGGGTGGCTATAGGAAACCTATAAGGGGTGCTCTAGCCTTAGTAACCTAAGTTGAGTAGTATGACACAAAATTGGCAGCATAATTTTACTCAAATAAAAGGTGATTTACATGAGGGAGACACTTCTATTTATAAGCTTAGGCAACCCTAAAGATGTTTCCAATTTGTAGAAGCAAAACCCTAATTCTACGCTTTAGAAAACAAGGCAGCATAACTTTACTCAAATAAAAGGTGATTTATATGGGGGAGACACCTCTATTTATAAGCTTAGGTAACCCTATAGGTGACTCCAAATTGTAGAAGCAACACCCTAATTCTACTCCTTAGAAAACAAGGAAAAATCCTCTCCATTAGGAGCACGACACATGGCAAGAGCAAGTGTCTTACAAAAGATAGCAACTTGGAGACCACTTTAGACAAGGGCCCATAAGCTTCTAGAAGGTTTTGCTCTCCAAACTAGATTTTTACCCTAGATCCATGTGTCTTCTTAGGGATCATCTCCTAGGCCCAAAACCCTACACTACAACCCAAGGCCTAAATACAAGGCCAAAAAGAAACCCTAGACTACTTAGCCCATTATACAAGGCCCAAAAGAAAATCCTATACTACTAGGCCCAAAATAAACATAATATAATAAGAACTCATTGGTGGCCCATCATGATATGAGCATGGGCCCACCTTCCACAAATGACTCAAACTCTTCTTGAGTGTGCTTGGCCATGGCTAGGGGGTATTCCATGAATTTATAAATTGTATTAAATTTTTTATTTTTCATAGGATTTCTTCCAAAACAAACAAAATTTTAAAGGATAAATATGTTTATAATCCTTAAACTTAGACGCGAAATTGATATTCGTCTCTGTCCTAAACTTTGATACACTTTGATTTTGAAACTTTAAAAATAAATGAAAATATTTTTCTTAACCCAAAAACATTATTCTTTTACATGTTAACGACGTTCAAGATTAACATTTGAGCTAGAACATGTCAAACAATATAAACAACTGAAATATTAGTTTGAATCTTGGTAGCTAAAATATTGGTAGTTAATATTAGAGACCAATTTAAATTGTAATTCATAAATTAATTACAATTTTTTTATAATAAAAACTATTTTGGATACCAATAATTTTTAGCTTATAAATTGATATTTAAATAGTCACTATAGTGATTATTATTTTTTGTTTCTAAAATTAGTTGCTATTGAACGATTTTCTTAATTGGCTAAAAAGTATGATTTTCAAAACATTCATGACTTTAGAAGAAAAAAAAACATCTTTGAGCAACAATCACGAGTGCATACTCCACGACTAAAAAATTGTGACCAAACCGTTGCCTAAAATTTGAGGTCACAATTTGTTTCTTCTACTTTAACTATAGTCTAAACTTAAAAATGTAGTGCGGTTACAACTCACTAAACAAAATGACAAAAAAAAAGATCTCATAAAGCAATATAAAGATGGATATCAGTCTTAAACTTTGCAATAAGTATTACAAAATATATTTCTTTGTGTACCCAACAAGTATGGACTAACAAAAATGGTTACATATGAGTAAGAAGTGAACAACGACAACTATCTAGGACAATAAATTGTCTACTATAAACTTTGCACTACTAAAAAACTCATATTTCCTGTCAATTTTGTTTTGAAATTTTTTTTGTAGAAAATATTTATAAATTTTGTTATAAAAAAAATTTACAGGAAATTGTTGTCAACTTTTTTGTAAAATATTTTGTATAAAACACTTTTCACAACAAATTTTGTAAGAAATACTTGCGAATTTTATAATTTATAGGAAATAATTACCCATGAAAGAATTACCTGCGAATTTAGATCCTTAGAAAAAATAACAAGAAAACGTTTTTTCTTGCAAATATTTTTAACAAATTTGCAACAAATTTGCAAGAAAATTTTCATGTAATAGAAGAATTTTTAGTAATGTTGGTTTACCAAATGACATACAAAGTAATCAGAAGATCCAATTATCAGAAGTGTTGACAAGAGTTGGGCAACCCTTCTATCCAATGTAGATTGTAACTATTAGATATTCCTATATGAACAAGATGTATGTAACAACTAGACTTTACATCACACAAATGGTTGAATACAACACAATTTGCATGTATAATTTTAACTCTTAACTTTTGGTTTTAAATTTACATAAATTAAGTGAAAAGCTTGAAATCTCTAAAAATGAGATCCTATATGGTTGACCACCTCAAGGAAACCACCACAAGGCAATTGCATTATTTAAACCTGTTTTTATTGGATGATTAGAGGGACAAATAAAAAATAAAAGCAAAAGTCAATGTATAGTTTCCTTTTTAATTAGTAAATAACACATTCAATTTATTCTATTTCCAACGAAGTAGTAATTTCTACTGTAGAAGTCGTACACAACTCTGCAGAAGATAAATTCTGGTTAAGCATCTCTCTTTGAACATAGAATGCTGGTCTTTTAGGTGAAGACATTATTGCACTCTTGTTTGTTAACATTGATATTATGTCAGGCATTGTAGGTCGATCATTTGCATAATGTTCAACACATAAGAGACCAATATGAATACACCTCTGCACTTCATCAGAATCAAATGACTCCTCTAATGATGGATCCACTGATTCAAAACACTTGCCATCTTTCCATAATTCCCATACCTGTAAGTAATTTTTAGAAATTAGACATAGAACATCAGGCCAAAGAGAAAACTCACCAAAGCTTATGTACATACATGTCCAATAAGATTTATTGGGCGGTCATCATCATAAAAACTAGTGTTTTTTCGCCCACTAACTATTTCAAGCAGCAACACTCCAAAGCTGTATATATCAGACTTTGTAGAAAAAACTCCTTGCGTAGCATATTCTGGAGACATATAACCACTGTAAGAGGTATTGTATGAGAAAAGAAATTGTATTTGTATATTGATACATAATAAATGTAACAAAGAGTTTAGCAAACTCACTATGTCCCAACAATCCTATTCGTATTTGATATTGAGTCTTGTTGAGTAAACATTCTGGCCATTCCAAAATCTGAAATTTTGGGATTCATGTTCTCATCAAGAAGTATGTTACTAGCTTTCAAGTCTCTATGAATGACTTTGAGTCTTGAGTACTTGTGAAGGTACAATAATCCTTGAGCAATTCCTTGTATTATGTTGAACCGCTTATTCCAATCCAATAATTTGCTTCTTGTACAATCTTTTTCATCATACAGTAGTGATGCGTTAGAATGTATATTATACAAATGTAAAATGCAAAAATGACTTTCCTTCATGATGTTCTACATAGGAAAAACATGAGTAATAAGATCAATGTTCACCTATATATGTTTGGATATAGCTGCATAATGATGAAAACAAATTTTATCTTTTTGTCATCCAAAACACACCTAATTAGACAATCATTAACACGTTTCTCACCGAAAAGATAGAAATCCAAGCTTTTATTAGGCATATACTCGTAAATTAGAATCTTCTCTTCTTCGTGAATGCAGCAACCAAGTAGTTGAACAAGATTCATGTGCTGAAGTTCACATATGAGTGTCAGTTCGTTTTTAAACTCCACAATTCCTTGTGCAGAACTTCTTGAAAGTCTTTTTATAGCAACCTCCTCTCCTGTTGGCAAAGTTCCCTTTTGGAATGAGAACAAAAGATCATTAGTCCTCCGGAGCAAAGTTATGAATGCATAAGTAGAGTAGTTTCAATCACCTTATAAACTGGTCCAAAACCTCCTTGTCCTAACTTGTTTTCAGATGAAAATCCATTTGTGGCCGCCTCAACCAACGTATAATCGAATACTTTTAAACCGTTTCCCTTTTTGAAATCATTTCTAAAATCTTCGATTAGAGATGATTTCATTTCTCTCCTTTTCTTCTCTGTTCAGATGATCGAGAATAAGAAATACTAAAATATAGAAAAATAATCAAAAGATTGTTTAACAACAAGGTCGAATTTGAAGTATGTAAACTACCTTGAAGCACATGTTTCCGTATCATTATGGCTAGGAATTGAATGGATGCGCATATTATGAGTAAAGTAGATGCTATTACTGTACTTATCCATATCCACCTTTTTGTACCTGCACACAATAACTAAAAATCTTCAAGTATCATTAATTTTATGGTTATACAATTTTTCAATGCCTTTGTTAAGCTTTGCAACAAATGACTGCTTGTGTTTCTTTTTGGCGCAGTTACCCAAAGATCCACAACAAAGTTGTACAAACAAATAAATGCTCAAGAACTATTCAATCTTCATAAAGGGTCCATGCAATTTAGGCTATTTTGTAATGATTAGAAATGAAACTTCTTTGTCTGTAAAAAATGAAACGAAGTTGGCATTAGACCTACCGTGATGATGATGAAGAGGGGTTATGTTCCCTTTGTTCTCCAGTATGTAAAAGTCAAAACCCGAAACAGTGCCATCAACTATATAATCTTTGGATGAATTCCAATGATAGAATCTACATCCAGTTCCATCGAGATAGATCTCTGTGAATCCATTGCAATTGCAATCGCTCCAGCAAGCAGCCTCACAATCACTGTGACTAATATTCTGATTGTCATCAATGGTTTGATTTTGGTAATTACGGCGAAGACTCTTTTTGATAAACACATCACCAGCACTCCTACACTTAGGTATATCCTGCCATCTTTGGCACCCTCCTTCTGTGTTGTTGTATCCATAACACAGATCAGCCCTTGCAACATATCCTTCATTTTTATTATAGGATAACCGTCCGGTATCCGACAGGGACCACCAACGTGTAATGTTTTCATTAGTCGATGTAAAAGAGAAGGTGTCTTCTTCCCCATTAGACACTACGGTGTAGTTCAACACGCCTTGTGCATCTTCTGGAATGTTCTCAAATCTATTGTTCTTCATTTTCCCACTTTTCCAACAAACTTTTCCTCGTCTCCTTATCATCAGTTCTTTCGCCATCGGTTCCCATTCAAGACTAAAGGCTCCTGGAGTCGCAATCGCATTGGTCAACCGAGAAACAAGTAACCGACGAAGGCCTGTTTTGTGATCAACAACACCTAACTTCATGGTGGGGAGCAAAGTGTCGGTGGGAGAATCAAAACTCTGCCACAAAAGAGTGTTTGTCCCATTGGTGTGAAGTTGTTGAAGCACCAAGTTACCTGTGTCCAACAAAGTAGCCACAGTGTTGTTGATAGGTTGAGGAGGAGAATACAGAATAATTGGTTTTTTCGCAGATTCGTATTCTATTTTAAGCACGCCAGAGAAGTCTAAGGACAGAACTGCGTCACGATGGTGGATTGGTTGTCCTCTATTACCCTCCCAAACTGTAGCATAGTCGTATGCACTTTGTATTGCTAAGTATGTAAAAATTTCACTACCAATTACAGTGGTATAAAATCGTAGAAAATATTTGCGACCCTTCGAATATAATGGTTGTAGTGAAGAGGAATTCAGTGTTTCACCGGGCTTTAAACTGTCATCTGATGCATGAACATGAGTGGAAGAACTCCAGCACAACCACAAGTGCATGGAAGCGAACAGTAGTTTGTGTAGGATAAGCCTCATAGGATGCCTCAAATATGGGAAGACAAATCTGCAAGAGTGGTTTGCCAAGGGGTGAGAGTGTGATGCTAAATATTGGTAAATTGAAATACTATCTATCTACTTTTTATATGCCACAAATTTTTTTGTTACGATCTTGTCTGGTAAAACAAGCGGACAGGCAATTATTATTTTGACTCTCGAAATTTTTTATATAATTTTTACATTTATCACTTACTTTTTAATTTCTGTTTTTGTAGTTAGTTTTTTTAAAAATTAGTTATCTACTGGTGAGAGGTGTTAAAAAAACATTTCATGGGTGGATAATGCTCTGAGCAAAAGACCAATATGTGAATACACCGGTTATCAACTAAATATAAAAAGTGAAACAACCTTTCAGTATCTTGTATACAAATAAAGAGTGAAGCAATATTGGAATAATGCTGATGTCTTTTCTTTTTAAATAGGGATCAGTAAAAACCTTTTTAAGTCTTTTTTTGTTAAGATAATTATATTATCTTTTTTTTTTCAACAATAGTTGGAAATAAGTGATTATATTAATTTTTTTCATTGATTACATTCATATTTATATCACTACTAAAAATTTTCATATTACATGAGATATTTTTTACAAATTTGTTAAGAATTTGTAAGAAAAGAATTTTTTATACTATTTTTTCTAAGAATTTTAATTGACAAGTAATTTCTTCGTGGATAATTATTTTCTACAAAATTATAAAATTTATAAATATTTCTTACAAAATTTTTTGTGAAAAATATTTCATACAAAATATTTTGTAAAAAATTGACAACAATTTCCTACAATTTTTTTTATAACAAAATTTATAAGTATTTTTTTAAAAAAATCAAAATAAAATTTACAGTATGAATTTTTTTAGTATTATATATATATATATATATATATATATATATATATATATATATATAAAAAAAAATAAAAATATATAATAATATAATAAAAAAAATAAAAATTTATATAAAATATATATTATATA
>Ga0099822_1003564_pt1 | contig 19996 bp, 13 predicted proteins | sample CowpeawhiteBW_FD_76839 | JGI IMG/M metagenome (GOLD analysis project Ga0099822, IMG submission 76839) | Root nodule microbial communities of legume samples collected from California USA - Cow pea white BW | ecosystem: Host-associated > Plants > Roots > Nodule | place: USA: California | collected...
GATAGATTGGTAAGAAACCTCAATCTCAATCTTATGAATATGACATGTTATATAAAAGTATCCTAAATTATTCCCTTTATCATAGTTCAATTATTGGACATAACATGTTGTTAGGGAGATCAATGACTAAGACAAAATGTCTTGCATGGTGCTCCCTCCTAGTTTGATATTTCTATCCATATATTTATAATTGTTTGATTTGATATTCTACCTTAATTAATTTTAATGTTTTTGATATAATGTAGTGTAATAGACAAACTAGTTCATATGAGTGCAGTTACTATATAATGTAATGGATGACAACCATTGTGCATGCTCATATTACAACTAATTGGGAAACGATAATATATATTTGAATTAAAAAAATTACTTTGCAATATACTAAAGTTTGGTATACTAAAGTTCTCTTTCTATATACTAACTTAAGTTAATGTTAATGTCTTATTTCGCAAACATTCAAGCGTCCTGTGCCAATTCTCGCAAAGTCCATAAACGTTGGTAGGATAACATGTGCAAAATTCATAATTCAAATGTACAATAGTATTGATTAGGACATATGTATTTGGATTGTGAATATTCCAACTATCTTTTAAATGTTTTTGGATTGTGGATGTTTGAGAAAATATTTTGTTCTAGTTTGTGCTATTCTGTGAAAAATATGCAAGTTTAAATGTAGGAATCACAATAAAACAAAAAAATTATTTAAAAAAAAACAGCAGAATAAGCCTTAGTTCTTACCAAGACCGAAGCAAAAAGTGGGTATATGGCTTCGGTTCATACCATAACCGAGGCGAAAGGCCATGCGAAATTTTTTATTTAAAAAAAAATATTGAACACCTATGGCTTCAGTTTTCCCAGACCCGAGGCAGAAAAGAGCCTCTACGGCTTCGGTCTCTCTGCAAGCGAGGCTAAAAAGGACTTTATGGCCTCGGGTGATAACCGAGGCCAAAAGGGGGTGCCTTTTGGCCTCGCCCCAATATGCCTCGATTCTAAAAGCCCTCACTGCATTGGTGGTATTGCATTAAAAGTTGATGCAAAATTTTCCAACAAAGCAAATACAAACAAAGATGAAATCATAGGAGATCAAGATAATGGAAACTCTGATAGCAAGACACTAAATTTAATGGTAACAAGGTTTTCAAAATTTTCAAAATACGAATATAAAGCTAATGCGAAATCTGAAGGCAATAGAAGATTCTCCAAGAAAAAAGACCAACCTACCACACTAGCATGCTACAAATGTATTAAAAATGGCCACATCAGACTGCCTAGTGTTTAAACTCAAATAAAAATTGGAAGAAAAAAGTGGAGTTGCCAACAACTTAAGTTTATATATATATTGATTTGTTTAAACCATCTAAAAATAGGAGCATTGTTTGAAATTACTATGCTTTAGTTTTGGTTGGTGACTTTTCAAGGTTTACTTGGACATTCTTTATCTCAGCTAAAAATGATACATTCAAGGTCTTTAAGAAATTTGTCAATATTATACAAAATGAAAAACGTTTAAAAATCAAATTTATTAGAAGTGATCATGGGGTGAATTTCAAAATGAAGCTTTTGAAACTTTTTGTGAAGAAAATGGTATTTCACACAATTTTTCAGCTTCTAAAATACCACAACAAAATGGTGTTGTAGAGAGGAAAAGCATATCTTTGGAAGAGTTAGCAAGAATAATGTTAAATGAGAATGACTTACCAAAGTATTTTTGGGCTGATGCAGTAACTGTTGCATGATATGTACTAAATACAGTTTTGGTAAAACCTATTTTGAAATTAACACTCTATGAACTCTTTAAAGGAAGAAAACTAAATATCTCACATTTCTAAATATTTGGTTGCAAATGTTTTGTACTAAACAATGATGAAAAACGAATGAAGACCCTTGAATGGAAGAACAAAAAATGAAAAATGGAGATGAAGGAGATGACGACGTTCGCATTCTTTAGGATAAGAATGAAAATGGAGGAGAAGAATGGAGACAAAGAATGGAAATTGAGGAAAAGAAAAAGAAGATGGCTACGAAGTTTACATAGAAGCTTTCGCGAAACTACAAAGATGAACTTCGTAGTGCAGGCTTTCGCGAAACTAATAATCGAAGCCTTAAACTATGTGCTCGGTGGCAATTTTGAAATTTTAGTGACATTTTGGCCTTTGGTATGTAAGTACCTAAAGCATAAAGGTTGTATAGGTTGTGGTTCCCTAACAACTGAAGCCTAAAAGTACGCCAAAATTTCAAAAGACTTGTGCTCAGTGGCAATTTTGAAATTTTAGAGAACTTTTAGACTTCGATTTTTAAGTAGCCAAAGCATAAAGGCTATATAGGTTGTGGTTCCCCAACAATTGAACCCTAAAAGTATGCAAAATTTTTGAAAGACCATACGTTCAGTGGTAATTTTTGGATTTTTGTAAACATTTAGGCTTTTGTTCTTTAGTAACCAAAGCATAACGATTGTATAGGTTGCGGTTCCTCAACAACCGAAGCGTAAATGTTTGCAAAAGATCCAAAAATTCCACCATCTTTTTATATGCTTCCTTTACTTTATAAGGTGATTTCAAAAGTCAAAAATGCACTAATGATGTTTGAATCACTACAAGACATACCTAATACTTATTGGCACTAGGCATTGGAAATCTTTGGGAGATATCTGCAATAGAAGGAAGATATAGGGAGCAAGGTACTCAAATGAGACAAATGCATCTCCTATTTATAGCAAATTCATGGTGCCTCTTTGACTTCCATCTTTCTGATCTCAACAGTAAAATCTTTTTAGATCTAACGACCAGGTGTCATAACTGTTGGACTTCATAATGTCACATCAATCTCTACAAGACTTGACACCCATCAATCAAGCCTTTTTGTCGCTGCATTTCTCAATATTTAAAGTCTACGGTACCTATAGGGTGAGATTACAAAAGAAATACGAATTTTCATTGCACATATATACCAAACCGAAATTGATATCATAGTGGCAGCTTGAAAAGTCGAATACATAGCATGTACAAGCCTGGGGGCTAGTGTACTATACGTACTCAAGAACATCTCGGCCACCTAAGTCCGATATGTTCTCGACCTATATATACTTGGTCAAAATGACATTATGTCGGAACAAAATAACAATGGTAAGTTGTGATTAAGTTAAAGTAAGGACTAAAGCATACTAGCAAAGTATTAGGAAAAGTTAATCAAAATGGTTATCTACGTGGACCAAGCCCATCCAGGTAAAAAGTCCATAAACACAATATATAAATAGCATATTACACAGGATAAATTAATTAAGTTACATTGTTACATCACTTATTACCATTTGATACATTTGACTAACTTGAAAGTTGGAGTGTCTTAGCAAATACTCTCCCTTTCATGTTGTAAGGAGACTACGACATCTCAACTTTAAGGTAAGAACACCTGAGAAGAACTAGTTGTGATGATTTTTGCAGAATATACTCGATATCAGTTTTCAATATATTTTCGATCATATAACTAATTAAATTATTAATATAAAATTACGTGGCTTTCAAAAATTAGTATTACAATATTATAAGTCGGTAGAAATGACTTTTACTTCCAAAGTGACTTAATTGCGTGATAGACACGCGGGAGACTATGAATGCTACATCTTTTTGTAGTCTATAAAAGAGAGATAGATTTTTCAAATGAGAAATATCTCTCAGCACACACTTCTAAAATTACACTATGAGAGGACACACACCACTGTGCTTTTATCTTATACCATTTCTCTCCATAAACCACAATGCCAACGTCTTTCCAGCCAATGCCTATTTGCTTGGCGACGAGTGTTCCACGTTACTCCATTTCAAAAATAACCTAATATTCAACCCTACAATATCCAAAAAACTCACTCTTTGGAATCAAAGCGAAGATTGTTGTCATTGGCATGAGGTAACATGCAAAGAAGGTCGTGTTATATCCCTTGATCTCAGTGGAGAGTCTATCTCAGGTGGACTTCTTAATTCATCCGTTCTTTTTGGCCTTCAATATCTTCAAAGCTTGAATTTGGCTTTCAACAACTTCAATTCAGTGATTCCCTATTAACTATGCAAATTGAATAATTTGAGGTATTTGAATTTTTCAAATGCTGGCTTCGAGGGGCAGATTCCGCCTGAGATTTTTCATCTCAGAAGGTTAGTTACTCTTGACTTGTCTTCAATTTCTTCACCTCATAACTTGAAACTCGGCAAGCCAAATATAGCAATGTTTTCGCAAAATCTTACAGAAATCAGAGTTATATCTAGATGGTATAGCAATATCTGCCAAAGGACAAGAATGGTTTCAGGCTTTATCTTCATTGCACAACTTACGTGTTCTAAGCATGTCATCATGCAATATCTCTGGACCTATTCATGCTTCCCTGGCTAAGCTTATGTCTCTCACTGTTCTAAAATTAAGCTACAACAACATGTCTAGCTCCGTGCCAGATTCTTTAACAAATTTGTCCAATCTAATCATTCTACAACTCAGAAGTTGTGGCTTGAATGGTTCTTTTCCGAAAGATATCTTCCTCATTCCATCATTAGAGGTCCTTGACATCTCAGACAATCAAGACCTTATGGGTTCTTTGCCAAACTTCCAACCACGTGGTTCTCTTCGCGACTTGAATCTTAGCCAGACAAGCTTCACAGGAAAGTTGAGTAATCTAATTACTTTATGCCTATTGCATAACAATTTGTCAGTTGATATATACTCTAGATATGATCGTGATCCGTCACCCTTTCCTGCTCTAAGAAATATAATGTTGGCATCTTGCAAGTTGAGAGGAATCCCTAGTTTTGTAAAAAGTCAATCAGCATTACTATATCTTGACCTTGCTGACAACGAGATTCAAGGAACAATACCTTACTGGATTTGGCAACTTGAATATGTTGTTCACTTGAACCTGTCCAAAAATTTCCTAACGAAATTCGAAGGAAGTGTATGGAATTTTAGTTCAAACCTGCTGCTTCTTGATCTTAGTTCCAACCAACTACAAGGGCCATTTCCTTTCCTTCCAACGTTTGTAATTCATTTGGACTACTCAAACAATAGATTTAACTCGGTCATTCCAGCGGACATTGGAAATCGTCTCCCTTTCGTAAGAGTGTTGTCTCTTTCAAACAACAGTTTTCAGGGACAAATCCCTGAATCCTTTCTCAATGCTTCAAGTCTTCTTCTGTTGGATCTTTCTCGCAATAACTTCGTTGGAACGATTCCCAAGTTTTTTGCTGTGTTGACTTTTCGGGTGTTAAACTTTGGTGGAAACAAACTTCATGGATTTATTCCTGATACTCTGCCAACTACATGTACGATACAGCTATTGGACCTAAATGACAATCTCTTGGAGGGTTCCATCCCAAGATCTTTAGCTTATTGCCAGAAACTACAAGTCCTAAACCTTCGAAGAAATATATTAACAGACAATTTTCCTTGTTTCTTAAGTAATATTTCTACCTTACGAATCTTGGATTTACGGTTAAACAAACTTCACGGGTCAATTGGATGCTCAAGAACCAGTGGTGATTGGGAAATGCTCCATATTGTTGATGTAGCCTCTAATAATTTCAATGGTGCAATACCAGGAGCCCTATTAAACAGTTGGAAAGCAATGATGCGAGATAATGTTAATGTCGGACCTGAATTTGGCCACTTATTCATTGGTACCGTTGATAACTATGATCCCAAGAATTTTAAGGATTTATTATCACACTTAGACAAAAATATCGCAGTAAAAGTTAGCTAAACTTGTTACAAACATATTTATCTGTTCATCACCAGGGGTTCATTTAAATTGAAATTTGTAAAAATAGGTCCGTTGAAATTTTTTTTATAAAATTAAGTTAAGTTGTCAGACGGACGACATCTCAGATGAAGTCGTCCTCTACCCTACCGATTTCCTTTTTTTTTTTAAAAAAAAGCAAAACCGTGCTATGAGATATCGATTTCTATTCGCATAAAAAGGTGAAGTTGTCGTTCTGCACGACGACTTTACTTTTAGTTTGTTTTTTATATAGTTTTTTTAACGCTGGTGTAGAGTGATGGTGAGAGTTGTTGCAGACTGATGGTGAGAATGGAAACTGGTTTCAGGCTCATCCAGTGGATGCGTGGAGGCCATGTTTTGGTTCTTTTTTTATCCTTTCTCGTGGCAACTTCTCAGCTTCACAAAATAAATGCTCCAATTCATTGTTTATTTATTTTAGTAACGGTACCCTTATTTTCTTGCACTTTCTGTTAATATTTATGATGTATAACTTTAAATTCATCGCTCTTCGTTAAAAGAATTTTAAATCATAATAAATTTTAATGATAAAAAATATAAAAAAAGATTAAAAGTGAAGTCGATATATGTATGATAACGACTTCACTTTTTATATTAAACAAAAACCGGCATCTCAAAGTACGATTTTGCGTTTTCGAAAAAAAAAAACCGGTAGGGTGAAATCTCAAAATAATTTCAACTGACCATTTTTACAAAATACGATTTAAATGATCCCAAAATAAATAAAAAAAAGCCACCTATTGAGCTTATGCAGTTCAGGGCAATGATTGCTCTTAACTTATCAGATAATGCCCTCTCAGGTCATATCCCATCATCTATTCAAAATCTAAAGAATCTTGAATGCTTAGACTTGTCAAACAATTCTTTAAGTGGAGAAATCCCTAGAGAGCTTGCTAGTCTAAATTTTCTTGCATATCTGAATCTCTCGAACAATGACCTGGTGGGTGAAATTCCAAAGGGAACCCAAATTCAGACATTTGATGGAGATTCCTTTGAAGGAAATGAAAAGTTATGTGGGCCTCCACTGACCCGTAATTGCAGCAATATTGGAATGCCAACTCCTGAAACACCTCAATCTCATTCTAAGAGCTCAATTGATTGGAGTTTATTAAGCGCAGAGTTGGGATTTATTTTTGGCTTTGGAGTTTTCATTCTCCCTCTTCTTTTCTGGAAGAGATGGAGCTTTTGGTATTCCAAACATGTGGATGAGATGCTTCACAAGATCATTCCCCAGCTTGATTTTTCTTATGAACACCGACGAGGTCAGACACGTAGAACTCTAAGGAGGAGGTACTGAAATCTAAGGTAAAATAATTTTTTGATTTAGTTTCTACAATATGGAACTTTACACATTTTACGTGAAGTTTCAATTTTATATTTCTGAACCATTTTTTCTTTGATTTTGAGCAGAGTCGAAAAGTCGATGTTCATGCTCAACCAATGATGAAGTAGTAAGTAATATAGAGATGATTTTAGTGGTTGTTTCACAATTCCTTGGTTTAACATTATTTCAGGCTGAAAAATGGATATGATATAGATGAGTGATCTACGTGTTTTTCTCGGTTCTTTGACATGTGAGGACGAAACCGTATAAGAATCTTTATCTACAATATAATTAAATATATTAAATATAAAGCCGTGTTCTATTTTAACATTTTTTTATAAATAAAAATTGTACATCGTTACTTTTGTAATTAAATGTAACTTAGTAGATAGAAAAAAAATAATGTAAACATACTGCTACATGGATTTAAAACTTATTAAAAAAAATAGTCTTTCATTTTTTTAGTCTTAATTTAATTTTAATTTTTGAAAAATTCACACAATTTTATCTTTTATATTAAATGTCTTGAACCAGATTAAGAATATTTTATCAAAATTGAAGTTGTTAATAAAATAGTTTGTTTCGTTTATATAGTTAATATAATTTTAGTGTCAATTTTAATAAAAAAAAATTTGGTAAATTTAAAAAAAAATAAATAAAAATAATTAAATTAATCATTTTTTTTAAATCAAAATTAAATTGAAAGTGAAAAAAAAAATTGGATTGACATTTTTAAACAAAACAAAGAGAGTAGTTAAACTAATTATTAATAACGTATGTAATTTCATCCTTGTGCTCTGAGAATATGTCATGACTGTTGTTTTCTTACGGTTATAATCTTTATTCTTTTAGTAATGACTTTGTTTATTCTTCACTGCAACACACATGACATTATAATAACAAATTCATCAATTCAATATACAGTTTGTCACTTAATTCACATTCACCCATAAATAAACAAAAACTAATTCACTTAATTACATCTTTAATTGTTGAAATTTTTTCTCTAACTCCGTACTTACATCTTGTTGTATAATTTGTTTCTTATGTAATGGATTTTTTCTATCTTTATTTATACTTTCTTGGTTTTGTGTAATCTTGGTTTGTTTCTTGGGTGTCTTGCGAAATGTCTGTGGTACAGTCTCATCCAAAGTGAATTGTGTAACAGCTAAGTTTTAAACTTGAGGAAGTGTTGTATGTTGGTGAAAAGTGGTTTTAGAAGGGAGGATAAATAGGAATCGTAGATATTTTAAAATCATTTTACGTAATAATCATATTAATAAGGGTTAAGTATGTTTTTAGTCCCTGAACTTTGGTCAAAAATTGGAATTCATTCCTGGTTGAAACTTTGATAAATTTTGATCCCTAAACTTTAAAATGAATGAATATAGTCTTTTTAACTCAATTACGTTGACTTTTTTCAACATGTCGAATGTATTTCATGTTAATATTGAAGTTGTTTATGCCGTTTGACACATTCTCGACTCAATATTTACAGAAAATGCATTCAAATCTAAACAAAAGTTAACAAAATTGAGTTAAAATGACTATATTCATTCATTTTTTAAAGTTTAAGGACCAAAATTTATCAAAGTTTTGACCAAGGACGAATTTTAATTTTGGGTCAAAGTTCAGGGACTAAAAACATACTTAACCCTATTAATAAAGTAAAGGTAAAGACAATAGAATGTACGGTTCGGTCCAAACACTGAAATTATGTCCAAGAAACTCTTGCTATCTTTCACTAGAAGGATATACAACATCGATTATCACAAAAATAAATGTTATATTGGCTTTGGGTGACAAGTTATCTCAATATAACAAATTTTATACCTCAATTTATTATTTTAACTGATGTTATAATTATATTTTTATGCAAATAATTAATTTAAGATGTTTGACATTTTTTTACATTAAAGATATCTACATTGGTTAAAGAACCAATGAAATTTGTTATAAATAACCAATGTAAAACGTACTTTCTATATGTAAGATCCTAGAAAATAACGTTTTAAAAGTGATAGTGGTTTAAAAATAGTGAGACTCGATTATTTTAATATTAAAAAGTTTTAGCATAAATAGAATTGTTATAAACGAGATTCATTATTTTAAAACACACCATCTCTCTAGAAACCACTTTTCTAGAGTCTTTTGACTTCTCTCTAGAGGTTCTATCTCTCTGGTCGTCTGATTGAAGAATCGAAACCATAGGATTGATCCTCTCGGCAAGCTCTTCAAATTGGACCGATCAGTTTCTTCGTTCGTGTAAGTTGAGTTTTCGCTCTCTTTTTTTGTTTTTTGTTGCATGCGAGCCATTTTTCGCTTGCATGCGACGTTTTAATCATCAGGATGAGTCTCTGTTGATCAGTGATCATAACGGTATGTCTTGATCGTTCTTGTGATGTTTCTATGTGTAGGTAGAGCATCCTGTGGAGTTAGAGGTGTTGATGTTTTTAAGGCGTTGACGTTTATAAAGATGTCGAAACAGGATAACAGGTAAGGGAAGCTAACTGTTTTGCTTGAATTTCGTATAGAAATCATTTTGATGACTCGTATAGAAATCATTTTGATGACTTTGAATTGCATGATTGAGTATTGTATGAGTGCTTTAACTGTGTAATTGAGTGTATGATTGGATTGTGATAGATTTCTGGACTGTTGCATATGAGAACAGATTGGGAATCTGGTATTTTCGCCTAAGCGAGCAGCTCTCGCCTAAGTGAAAACACCAGAAACTCATCCCCTGTCTCTGTGCGAGATCTCGCCTAGGCGAGCTAGTCTCGCTTGAGCGAGAGTCACTCTCGTCTAAGTGAGACAACTTAGCCTGAGCGAGAATTCGCCCAGAGTTTGGGTTTTTCTCTGTTTCGAACCTCGCTCAGGCGAGAATGACTCGCCTAAGCAAGAGAGCCCCTTTCGCCTAGGCGAGACCTTCCAGCTTGGGCGAGAACCTCTGCAGTTGAGTGTTACTTTCTTGTTCGAATGGATGAAGCTATGTTTAAATATTAAAATTTTGAATGTAATATGTGTGGTGAAATTTCATGAAGTTGGAATATGAGAAGAAGTGGTTGAATTAGAATTTCAAGGGAAATTCAAAAGAGTATGTTAGTGTGTGTAAGGACGTGAGGACTCCGTATGGGTTGGTATCTTGAAACTCCAATAATCATTCACGCTTAGATAGAGCAGAATGGATTATGTCATGAGGAGTAGCAGGAGGTCCTAGTCTTTGGACTTGATCAAGTCTTAGACGCGAAGGGGACTTACCCTGTGAGTGGTTGGGTGATAACCCCTTATGTCCAAATTCTGCAGAGTTTGGGAACCTTCACAGGTGCAAGCCACCTAGAGATCCAATGTCGCTTACATAATCCGGATATCGAGTCTAAAGTAATATATCTGCATTGCCTTTGTGGTGGCTTATGTGATTCTGGTGAAAATGAGAAAGATTGCATGATTTCTGTTTATAATTGAATTGTATGATTCCTTTAATCATATTAGCTTACCCTTGCTTCTATGTGTCTGTCTCAGGTTGTATGTTTCCTTTTGCGATGATCACCTATTCGGTGGGAGCAGATGTGGTTAAAGTGTCAAAGGCATTTCTAGAGGATGAAGAGCCATCATTTAAGTGTAGAGGAGGAGGTTTCCAGTGGGAGGTTTAGCAGTGGGAGGTTTAAGTATAGAGTTTATTAGTTTAGTTTAAGTGTATAAGTGATATATTTTTATAGTCATATTTTTTTTGTAAGACTGTATTAATATATTGTGTACACTGGATTATCTGTTTTGGGACCATGATGAAACTCCCTATTTTTATTTTAAGCTGCTAAAATTGGAATGTTACACTATAGATGTGATTATTGATTTACAAGGAATAAATATTTTTATAGATTTATTTATAAGATTAAGAATAATGAAGAAAATATTTGTATTGTAATCTTTAAATTTAGAGTCTTCTTCTATGAAACTTTGAATTATTTTATTTTACTTTTAGCCATGATTTGTGACCGGATAATATCCATCAAGTCTCATCTAGTGAGGTATATTGTATCGTTTAACAAAAAGAAAATTCAAATATCTTCCCAAACCATCAAAAATTAAAATTGAAAGATATATTTGAGAAAAAAGTCGCTCATAGAAATGGTCGAATTGTCCAACTCTAACATACATAACAAAAACATTTTCTCAACAATCCTAACCTTCGAAACTCAATTTAACATAATGAATCATATGTATTTCTAGAATATGTTGTATTTCTAGAATATGTCATTATCATCAATAAATTATTTGCTTATTCATGTTCGTTTAATTAAATTCTGAATTTATCAATCCAGCTTTTATTTGTTACTTAATTTAATTCTATTTTAGTAGTTAAGAATATTACTTTAACATTTTTAATTAATCACGAAATCATTAGAACTTCGTTCTTCAATATTTTACATTTACACCTTTTTAAAATTTTGTATTATAATTTTTTAATGTCTTGATCGCTTTCATTGCAAAAAAAAAAATTATTTATTCACATTTTTATATCTAAGAAAAATAACTACACAAAATACATACAATATGTTGTTACTATTTTTCAAGGAGAATTTATGTTGTTTTTGATTATGTCCACAGAAAATGATTGCCTAGGATAGATGGATTTTAATAGGATAATATGGGTCAAGCTAAAGTGCTAAAATTGTCACACTACCTGATTAGAATGTTAATTATATTTATTAGACTATGTCAAGTGTGTGATAATTAAATATGTTGTCACGCTAATTGATTAGGATATTAATCTAGTCAATTAGATTAAGTCTAGAATATAGACTTTAGCACTATCAGTAATATAATTGATTAGATAGATATCCTAATCAATTAAATACATCAAAAAACTACTTTACTCTAAAAACATATCATTGCATCAGTTTTAGGTTACGTTTTCTAAAGCAAAAGATTTGAGAAAAAGATTAATGAAGGGTTCTTGGAGCATTTTGCAGTTGTGCTTCATTGCTCATCAAAAGTGATGATCAAGAATTCATGAAGATGGTGTAATACTGATACCAAGCTGATGAGGTTACTCTGTCGCGGTACTCGCTGGAAAACCTCTTGAATCAGTGTTCTACTGATTGAAACTCGCGGCATGCGAGGAAAATGCAGCGGAATACTCAGGTTATGGTGTTTAGCACTCGAATCTCTCTAGTTTCTCACTGGTTTGGGCCAACCCGAAGAGGTAAAAACCTAATCTAGGGTTTAGGGTTTGAGCACAGACGAAAGGGGGTGTTCTCAACCAAATTTAACATTTATCTCAGCTTGTTTACAACGAAATGACTTGCCATTTTATAGATCGAATGGCAATTGTGAGAAAGAAAACAGAAGAAGGAAACGGCAAACGACAATGGTGCCGTAAAATGAAACGCGAGCAACAACCCTAAAGGTGGAACGCGTGCGAGAGAAAAAGCAAACCCTAACAGAGGATGCACTTTTTAGTTTGAGGGGAAGAGAGGGTTTTTTCTCGTGAACTGTAGCAGCACGCCATTCTCTCATGAAGAGAGGCTAGTTGGAAGGATTGGGCTCGGGCCCAATTAGGTTGAAAACAGTTTGAAGAAGCGTGTTATGTGCAGATGGAAGAGCAAGCCACGCGTGGATAATTTTTGTGCTGCACATGAAGGAACGAGAATCCCGACCCATGCTGGAATCAAATTGAAATCTGGCTGGTGTGATAAATGGTGGTGTAAGTGATTGAACTGGAAGAAATTGGGTTGTGGCAGTTCCAACATTATGGCCCAACAGAGGAAGCTAATTGGAAGCATTAGTATGAGAAGATTTGGGTCGCAAGCCCAATGCCAAAGACTTCAATAATTGGAAGCTTGGAAAAATATGCTACAATTAGCAAAACAAACCCAGTTATAACAACTTTTATTTAATTACAAAAAAAATATATAAGAATTAAAAGAAACGGACATGGGCATTGACCCAATGCTATAAGCTTTGATGGGGTCACATCATCCCCTCCCTCTTGAAGAGGATCTGTCCTCAGATCAAAAGGGTTATGAAAGGCTCACAACAACCAAATTGAATGGTCCACCTGGATCAAACACATATTTGCAATAGTCATCAAATAAAATTGTATTAAATTCATAATGACCATGCAGTATAATTGCTTGAGAAATGTGTGAAAATGGCTTTTAAAAATGGAATAAGGTGATATCATGCCCACTTCACAGTGTTTTACACCTTGACTTAGATCATTTGTGAAAAGAGTTTTATAGTCAAAGTGTAGTTTGGCACAAAATGTTGAGGAGGATGAAATAAGTGAATGAGATGAAGAACAAAAAGTTTGAGAAGGAAACAAAACAAAAAGATTTAATGAAAAAGTGAGAAGAGTTTAAAGATGGAAAAACTCCCTTTGAAACTTGAATCTTCATGTAAGGAATTGATGAAGGAATTATCACCAAATCCTTAACACTGAGTTCCTTTTTTGTTTTGAAATACTCTTTAACTCTACCACTTGTGATTGGATTTCAAGCTCATTCTCTTGTCTTATTTTCGCTCTTGCTTCAAATTCTTTTCTCTCATTCTATTCTTTGACTTTACTTAGACTCTCCTCTTTTGCCTTTTCTTCCTCATCTCTTTTCTTCTTCTCAATTTTCTTATACTCCTCTTGCTTTCTTTTCTTTTCCTCTACACGAAGCTTTTCGAGCTTTTCTTTTACTCTTTGCATATCAAGCTCTTGAAACTTTTCACTCAAGCTCCCGTGCTCACTTTTGTTTTTCTCTATCTCTTTGTTCACTCAAGAGCAAGTCCAAATTATGCTTAAAATCTTTTTCTAATCTAGAAAACTTAGCAAGATTTTAGATGAAAGCATCCCTTATGTAAATGAAGTTTTCTATCTTAACTTGTTGCTCTCTAGTTATCCTAAATGAAGGGGGAATGAAATGTTTCCACATGCATGCTTTCAATTCATAAAATGTATTAATGCATGATTCTCTCTCCTTTTGCACTCTAGACTGTCTCTTTTGCCACCACTCGGATGCACGCCTACAAACCTAGAAGTAACATGCCTAAGAATGTCTAATTGACTATACTTACAAAACAATGGTTGCACCAATTTCTCTGTATCCCATATCCAATCTCTAAATGATATTGGTCCTATATCTTCCCTAAAGAATGGAATATCACTATGAATGGTATGATGCAACTCATTACTATTACGCCTACCTACATGCACACTATTATACTTATCTAATTACACAATGCTATGCCTATCTAAATGCACACGGCTAGAAGAAGAAAACCTTATTTTGCAAACAGTTTTTTTTTAAACACTTGTATCTAAACAAATTTTTCACAAAGAACTTGAAGAATTTCAAAAGAGAAAATAATGGAAAAGATTTCTAGAGATATTCCCAGGAAAGGGAGGTGAGTCTCATGGACAAGCTTAGAAACCAAGCCTTTCCTAGTCAGAGATCTCTAAATTTCTTTCACAAAAATTTTTTTATTAAAAATTCAAAGGGAAAGCAGATTGTGTGAAAAACAATTTGTCAAAGTGTGAGAACAAAGTGAAATCTAAAGACCAAAAGAAGGTCAACTAGATGTGAAACGCATGGCACCTAGATATCATGGGACCTAAAACAGAAAGTGAAGCACACACAACAGAACCTGGACATTTAAAACATGAAGATTGAAAACATAAAAATTGAAAACGTAAATGAGACGAAAAAATTAAATTCTAAGTGAAGATACAAGTGGCCTTTGGAACCCCTTGAACCTCACACTAAACACGTTAAAACTATTACAAACTTTGCCAAGGATGGGATTGCTCTAAAGCATTTTCCTACCTAAGCTAAATGAAAGAAGAAAACTGAAATAATACAAATAACAACTCAAAAACCGTGACATCCAAAACAGAAATCACAAAATAAAAGAATGATGCAGTTTGCTCTCAAGCTCTCGGGCCAATGTTTGAAATTTGTCCCAGCTAACTCCTTTGAATCCTCTCGTGGTTGCACTCCTTCCAACATCATTGTGGTGCCCTCAAGTCCCACTCAATCCTGTTTCCTCTCGGCAGTGTACTCTCATAGTTGAGTCACTCACAACAGCTCCACCTTCAAGACAAAATTGCACCTACAAGGGTTGCCAAACAAAAGTGAGTGTCCAGAGCAAAGAAATCCAGGAAAAACAAGCGCTGCCACTTAAGAATAGCAAGTCAGAAAATCAATAAAGTTCAAAGTTAAAACTGGACTACATCAAGTGATGGATGTAATAGACAAACTCAAAGGAGAGCCATCAAACACAATCAAGAAAACAAGCTAACAAATAAAGAAGGCACACAAAAGGAACCTAAGGAATTGGTCTAGAATAAGATGAATAAAACCAAACTCAAACAAAGACTCAAAATAAGTTGAATCAAGAGCATATGCAATTGATATTGAAAAGAGCAGTACTAATTTTGTGAACTATGCAAGACAACTTGTATTTTGTTGTAACAAATAAGGTTTTCAAATTAAATCAAGATTGTTTCATTCTCTTTCATATGCTTTTTCTCATCATACATTCTTTTTCATTTTCTTTCTTTCCTTTTAATTCTCAAATATCTTAAACAACAGCCAACAACAGTAGCAATTGCCAATGCCAAATCAGTGAACAAGTGCACATGACAGAGTTCAAATGATTCAACTTAAAAAAGAAAAAAATGATGAAAAGCACACAAGACAGCAAGACTCGGACAGTGCATAACTTGGACCATAAATCAGATATCAACCAAGCCAGCTTTATGCAAACAAGGAAAATAGCATGCTTAAAGAACAATTCAGCAGAACAGATACAAACTGACGCTGAATGAAGACAATTAATATGGCCAAAATGAACACTGCATCAAAGCAACAAGTAAGGATACCAGACATGCAATTGGATTCAAAACATGCATCAAACTGCACACAAATATGAATAATTTGCCAAGTAAAGCCTCGGACAATGCATCATAATATCACACCATAGTCATGGATTCAAAACAGAATCTAACACAAGATAACTCAGTTAGATATAGAGAGTATGTCGCAACCGGAATCGCGACGAGACAGCGAACCAAAAAAGAAAACGTGTTTACAAAGATATTTGGAGTCGCCACCATATTTATTTCTGGAAAACTATGGAAAACCATGAAAATAAGACAAGTCTGCGGAAAAACCAAATTTTTGGGTTCGAGAGTCGGTTACGCAGAGGGAATGTGTTAGCACCCTACAACGCCTATCGAAGGGCGGTACCCTTAATTAAACATGCAAAGTTTATGTGGTTTTCAAAACATTAATTTTCCCTATCAAAAAAGACAAATAATACTAAAAGAAACAAAAATATTTTTTTTTTATTTTCGGGCCCGACAAGGATTGACCTTGGTCCTACGTATTCTCATTAAAAATGAGAAATCAGGGTTACGTAGTTCTTTAAGAAAAACATTTTGGAAAACTATTTGGAAAAGAAGATTTAATTTTTTTGGAGGTGAACCTGACAAGGACTGGCCTTGCTCCTACGTATCTCACAATGGAGAATCAAGCATCACGTAGTTCTTAAAAATGACATTTTTTGTTTGAAAATATTGATATTTTTATATTTTGAAAATTTTGTATTTTTTGGTGTTTTTGTACTACTTTATAATATGTGTCATACAACGTGAGCAGTCGGATAGATACTAAAAGAGAAAGAAAACTTTTTTTCTTGTATTTTTGAAAATGAGTGTCACGCGGTGCGGGTGACAAGACAGACACAATAAAACAAAAGAGAACATTTTTCATTTTTTAGATTTTTCTATTTTTTCTTTGTAATTTTTATAATTTAAATATTTTTGTTTTCTCTTTTTTTTGGAGAAGAAAAAAAATAATAACAAAAAAAGGATAAAAGAAAATTTAATAACAAAAAAAGGATAAAAGTGAAAGAAAAAACAACAATAGTAAGGTGCATGAGGAATGTGTGAGGTGCATGAAGTAAACATAAAACACAGGCCCAAAACAAGATAAACAAAAACAGGGGTGCAAGGTTATCAGTTATGGTGGTGCGCGAAGTAAAACATGAAACAAGTGTGGCAGGGGTGCGAGGTTAGTAAACATCATAGTAAAATTAAAATAGGAGTGCGAGATAAAGAAAAAAGGGGTGCACAAAGACAAAAAATGGGGTGTGCAAGGATTAAAGACGGGGGTGCACGAAGTAAAACATGAAACAAGTGTGACAAGGGTGCGAGATTAGTAAACATCAGGGGGTACTCACAGTAAAATTAAAACAGGGGTGCGAGATAAAGAAACAAGGGGTTGCACGGAGACAAAAAAATGGGGGTGTGTAGGGATTAAGGACGGGGTGCGCGAAGTAAAGATGGGTCTGACTGCCAGTCCAAACCCAACCTTTTATTATTATTTTTTTAAGATATCAGAAACCCTAAAGGCTTTATTTCTATTCCTCTTTCTTCCGCAGCCGCCGCACCACTACACCACTCCACCACGTCACGCCACCATGCCATCACGCCACCGCTGGAGGCCACCGACGACGCCATCTCCCTTCGCTCCATAGCGAAGCGCTCATACAATCGCGTCAACAACATCTCTTCTTCTATTTTCCAAGCGGGTTCGAGACAGTGCTGCGACCACCACCACTAGAGCAACACCGTCGACATTGCTCTTCACTGGTGGTTTCGTCGACGTCAAGGCCTCCTTCTCCATCTGCGTCGCGTTGGGGACACCAACTCTACGGCCAACTGTCGCACCTCCACCTCTGTTTGAAGCTTCAACTCGACACCGGCGATGCCACCGGCGATTCTTTTTCGTCTCTTGGTTTTACTATTTTCGATGGCATTGAATGTAAGGGGATTGGGTTTTTATTCTTGTGGTTGAGGCGTGATGGTCGGGCAGAGGGTGGAAGAAAGGGATTAAGACTCTAAATGTTATTTGGTGATGGAGGTCCATTAGTGGCTGGAAGAAGATTGAAGAAGGGGAATGTAGGTGTAATGGGTTCGTTTTGGATGCGGTTTACGCAGGTGAGCAATGAAGACAAGACAAGAAATAGGAATTCTATGGCATTTATGATGGTGTTGTATGGTAGCCATTATTCGATAATGGAGAAGTAAGAGAAAAAAATTTTGTGCTCTGTTCCTTATTGTTTTTACGCAGGTGCGATGGGAATAAACAAAATAAATAATAGATGTAACTATGTTCACCTCAAATCATCTCTAATTCATACATTCATGAACATCAATATCAAGTCACGATAACAGAAGATCCAATTCATACATTCATGAACATCAATATTAAGTCACGGTAACAGAAGCTAAGAAGGAGTTAAGAACACTTACCGTGAAAATAAAACTTAATGCATTAACAGCTTTGCTTCCGTTTTCAATTTTGATTAATTCTCTCCCTTTCTGATTTTTGGTGCCTTCCCTTCTCCTCTGTAATCATAAACCCCCCTTCATGAATCTCTCCGTTTTTATTAAGTAATTCTCTCTTTTGTTTTGTTCACTTTTCTCTACACCTTCTAATCTCGAGATGTGGGATAAGGTTGAGAGCAAATGTTACTTCCTGCTCCTTCAGCCATCATGACCATGGCCAGCTAGCTATTACAGGTCATTCCCAATACAAAAATCATGATAGCATAGCAGGCATGGGTCTACTGATAACAGAGACCTTATGTTACTTCAGCTTTCTTTCTCTCTTTTTTTTTTCTCTTTTTGTTGTTTTTTATTTGTTTTGTTTTTTTTTTTCTTTTTTTTAATAAACTAGAAAGAAAGACGTAAAATAAAATAGAACTATAAATAAAGAAATAAAATTTATATAATAATATAATAATAGTAATAATAAAAATAAAAAGCCAAAATAAATAAAACAAAAACAAAATTAAATTAAATTAAAAATAAAATAAACTAAATAAGTAACAATAATAATAAAAATAAAATAAAATAAACATAGATATTTATTTTTCTTAAACTAAAACATATATTTATTATTATTTTTTACCTTTTTTATTTTATTAGTTATTTATTTATTTTTCTCAATTGAACTTTAATTAATTTTTTCTATTATTATTTCTATCATTGTTACCCGGACGAAATTGGGTATTGACAGAGTGTAGTAAGTTCAATAACACGAACTGAATCACTAAATCAAGATACTGAATTGAAAGCAAATTAAAGGAAAGTCCAGCACAAACAAGGCAGATATATGGAACTGTAGTGAGATGATAAGAGACACACTCTAGGCTAATAATTACAGATCATCAAAATGTGATGAAGTTGTCACAGAATAGACACGATGTGCAGTTTTTCCATTCAGATTCAAAGAGCCCAATAATGTATCAGATCAGCACATAGCAAACATTGAAAACACTGAAAAAAAAATAAACCAGCATTAGAAAAGAGTGGAAAACAAATTGCTGGCACTGGAAAGCAATAGACACAACCACAAAATCAACAACACAATGTGACTTATCAATAACAGATTGAAGAACAGAAAAGTGAGTCTGTGACAGAACAAATGAACCAAACAGCAAGGTGAATCAAGTGTAAAATCATCAGACCGTAGTCCAATCACAGGAAACAAAAATTATGAGATAGCAGCAAGTAGATATTGTGAAATGTTAGTCAAACTTCACCAAATGTGATTAACTGGCCAAGCATAAAAACAACATTGATTCAGCCTATCCTTTCACATGACCAAGCTTGTAGTTCCACACATAAATGCTGATATGAATCAGATGACACTGTGATGGAATGCGCATGAAATGCTTTGGTCACAGCAATCTTTGGCCAACAGATGCAAAGTGCATGTACCATACCTAGCCAAACTCGACCAAATAAGTAAACAATGTGCATATCGAGACCGCCAAGTATCCAGCCTAGGCCGAGTTAGCCTAACTTGTACCGGTTTTAACCTAAACTAAATGTCTAA
>Ga0099822_1003566_pt1 | contig 19996 bp, 14 predicted proteins | sample CowpeawhiteBW_FD_76839 | JGI IMG/M metagenome (GOLD analysis project Ga0099822, IMG submission 76839) | Root nodule microbial communities of legume samples collected from California USA - Cow pea white BW | ecosystem: Host-associated > Plants > Roots > Nodule | place: USA: California | collected...
ATATGAGAACTAATAATGTAGAAGTTTTGAAAAACATAAATTAAATGAGTATGTATTTGCTTGACATTGAATTAGACAAAATATGTCCATGCTATCATTGTACCCAACAATAACATTAATTGTCATTTAATTTAATTTTACTACAAATACATCAAATTGTATATATGTCTAAAAAAGTAAATATCACTTCTTCATATCTGTTAGATTTTTTTCTAAAGCTCTTTCTATCACGATAAAAAGCAACATACTTTGACAATCTCTATAATTTATGTTGGAAATATAATTTGTTTATTAATTTAAAATAATTATATTTTAATTATTTTATTCAACCTTTTAATTTATTTCTAACCTTATTATTCTTTTATTTTATGTAGCTTTTCCCATATTTTATGTTGGAGTCCTCAGTTAACTAAAACAGTAAAAAATGTACATGACAACATCAGGTGACTTCTTTCCTTTATCTTATGTGATATAAAAAAGCTACATGACTGCATCATGTCACTTCTTTCCTTTTTCGGCTTTCTGTTCTCTTCATACTTTTGTTTTTCTTCTTTCCTTTTTCTTCTATGTTGTCTTCATATTTCCTTTTGTTCAAACCTTCAAACAAGATCTTTATTTCAAATCATATTTTTATTTCCTTTTTCAAATTATCTTTCATTATTTTGCAAACATTTAAATGTCCGACAACTTTTATTTTTCTTCTACTCTCTGCCATATTTTCCTTTTATTCCACAACAAAAAAATGGATTTTTAGTAGATCAAAACAAAACTAGACCACATCAGAAAAAACAATTATTTTTAATTGTTAGTCCTATTTTATTTATTATTGAATTATTATGTTTGCATCTATAGGAGAAATAAATAATTATTATCAAGGACATATCTTCCTTATGGTTGAATAAGACCATGACCTCTTAAATCTTTCATTCATATATATAATGATATATTTTTATTGTTTTAAAATATGAGTATCTAAACTTAAATAATTATTAAATTTAAAAATCTAATAATATTTATAATGATTTATTCTATTTACTTGTGTAAGCCCCATTTTTCTACTCTAAAGAGGTTTGGGCCTCGTCTTTTCGTGGGTCCAAGGCCAACCCATTAGGGGACCTCCAGAAATCCTCCACTCAGCCCCATTTACTTCCCATTCTGCCTCCCACTTCTCAAACAACTCAGTCTCACTTGGTCTCATTTTCAAAAATTGTTCCCTTTCTCCTTCCCTTTTCTGAAGCAAGAACTGTGTTAGGGTTTCAATCACATTCTTCTACGAGCTAGCAAAGTTCATTCTACCTCCAAGTAAGTTGAGCCTTAAACTTCCTTATCTTTTCTTTCCCTTTCCAGTTTGGGTACGTTAGTTTGGTCTAGGGTTCATCCTCATACCTTTATTTTGTTATGGTATCCACATTTCAACTCACTAATTGATTCCTGGGTTATGGTGCTTCTCTGTTAGGTGTTTGTCTTCGTTTGCTAGCATTTGTCCAGGTAAGGAATGTAAGACCCTTGAAATTTAATTAATTAATTAAATAATTAATTAATAAATGTGAATAGTAGGAGTCTTTATGGCATTAAATGTTGATAAAGGTGATGTGGAAAAATATCAGCTCAAGTGGTTGAGAGTACTTAGTTGTGTCGAAAGGACTTGGGTTTGAGTCTTTTGTATGCCAATTATGTGTTATTTAATTATTATTATTTTAATAATATGATTGAGCATGTTGAATGATGGCATAATTATTGAATTATATTAGTTAGCAAGAAACATGAATTGGCTTGATGGTTTAGCATTAACTTGACATTGGCATGGTTGTGGGTTTAAGCCTTGGAGAGCCCAAATTAAACTTTATTTTTGTTATTTTTAGTTTTGGCATGAATTTGAAGGGTTAAAGGAAACCCTAGCAGAGCCAAGAGTGGCTGAAAAACAGAAGGTATTAGACAATTGAATGGTAATTAACATTACCATTAAGTCTCATTTGCGTTTTTGACATTTAACCATCATTAAGACTCCATTATAAGGCCAGTTAGTGGTAAGAAAGAGGGTTTTGTTGGTTGGCATTGGAGAGGGTATTGTGAGGAGCAAAAATTCAGAGAGAAACGAGTGTTCTGGTGTGAAGGGGGAGCTGAATTGGGAGAGTAAGCCAAAAGGAGGCCATTGGTGATCAAAGGAAACTCTCAAGTATCCATCCTAAGCAAGGAAACCAGGTTAGGGGAGTTTAATTTTGTGTGTTGTATGCTATTTATATGATTTCGTGCTATTCTGGATGAATGGGCTGTGTATTTTGGAGTTGTGTTGAATTTTGTCGCGTTTCTGGAAATTTCCAGAAGCCGCCTGGCGGTGTTGAAGGCCCGCCAGACGACTCATGCCTCCAGAACCCATTTCTGGGTTTTCTTCTATGCATCGCCTGGCGACTAGGTGTTGTCCGCCAAGCAACACGATATGGCTTGCCCAGTTCTCTCAGGTTTTTGATGTTCCAGCGATGTTGGGACATTTGGAGTTGGTTTCTATGATGTGTGTATGATTGGTATGTTGTGTGATTATCTGTAATTGCTTAATTGGTGGAAGATTGTATGAACCTCATATGAATTTGGTATTTAGGGTTCATGTTGGGATTGTGGATGAATAACATAAATGACATTTAAGAGTGGTGCATTGTTTGCGTGGAATTGATGATAACATGATTATATTATGAACCCTGGATGTGGTGTGCATGTGAAATTACGCCAGTTTGAAGGTGAACATTGAAACCATGGGGTTGCAAGTCACACTGGATGCGGGAGGAATCTGACAGAACCCAGATGGTCACACACCACCTGGCGGCACCAGGACTGCTGCCAGGCGACACGTTAGAACAGAGGCATTTTAAATGGCGCTGTGACTTACGTTCTTGGGGTTATGGCTCGAGGGTTCTTATTCATGAAATGGGATAGTTGTTCAAGGACATATGAAAATTGAACATATTATGGAATTGAGTGCTAGAGTGTATAAGGATGAGTCTTATGAAGTTGAATGCATGAAAGAATCGAGGGATTATGTATCTGAATCTGGTAAATTGCGAAATGGGTAATGTAATTATGTATTCTTGGAATATTGATTTAAAAATGGAGTTAACACGTGCCAATGGGAAAAAGGAATAAATCCTAGATTACTTGCATTATATTTAAGTATAGGTATGGTTTGGATTGTAGAATTATGAATTATAATGCTTGGTAAATGTTGTTATGGGAGTATTATTGAGGTCTGTTTAAACATGATTGCATGATAGTCTGTGTATAAGTGGTATAGGGGTCCAATAAGGGTTGTTATATGCCAAAAACCATTAGCACTGCGCTAGTGGTATGGCGCCTGGCGGCGCGGGGCGAGCCGCCAAGCGGAAGACATCTAAAACAGTGGCAGTGGCCACTGAACTTAAGTGGCGCCTGGCGGCGCAGGATGGTGCACCAGGCGGTCTGCTTGGATTCTGCCTGGCGGTGTTGTGGCAGTGCCAGGCAGATACGACTATGGTTGGAAACTTGGTTGTGATGTTGAATTTGATTGACTAAGTCCTTTGGTGATCTGGGATGTGCTTGATTGGTGACATAAGCGAGGAGTTCGTGTCAGGTGGACCGCATGCAGAACGTGAACGGTTTAGTTCACCGGAGGTACCCTTGTTGGGATGAATGAATGAAGGAGTTCAATTCATGCTCAACTTGGGAATGCTATGAGTGAGGGAGTTCATAGTAAGAAAGGCGGGTATGCGTGTTTGGATCCGAGCGAGGAGTTCGGAAGACGGGAGAGGGAGTCCGTGAAGCAGGACTACGACCGGGGAGGTTCGTGGAAGCACGGGAAAGTCCCATGATCAAGAATACATGCATGAGCTCATAAAGGTTATAAGTGTGAGAAAATGGGTATTTCGTTGTTTTAAAAGTGAAATAATTATGTGTCAACACCCAATTTTGTCTGAATTATAATATATATATTTTATTTATCTATTTATTTATTTATTAATTTTTGTTATTATTATTTTTATTTATTTATTTATTTATTATTATTTGCTTTCTTATCTTGTTTTACTTTGATTTTTTTATGTCCTTTTATCTTATTTTATTTTTATTTATTTTTTTTCTTTTTATTTTCTTTTTATTTTCTTTTTCTTTTTGTTTGTTTTCAATTTTCTTCATATTTATTTTTATTTTATTTCATTTTTATTACTATTTATTTTTATTTTTTATTATTATTATTATGTTATTTTATTTTTATTTTATGTAAAAAAAACGGATCAGAAAAGAGTGAAAAGAAAAAAAAGAAAAAAAAGAAAGAAAGATCAAAAAAAAAAGAAAAGAAGAAAAAAGTGCAATGAAAAAAGGTAGAACGGAGATTTGAAAAGAAAAGTAAAGAAAAAGGGCAGCATTCAATTTCTCTGCACACAGGCTGCCTAACTCTTTCCTTATTTGGCACCCTGGAACACACACTCGCTTAGCTGCAGCTACCTATCCAACAAAAGAAGAAAATGCATCAGTGAGGGCTGGCTGCATCTACATGGATTGATTGAAGGGAGAAGTGACTCTGCAGATTGGGCAAAGGGGGAAGCAACCGCCACTTCCCACCTTTCTACGTCTCTGGACCTAAACAAAAAGGGGGTTCTCAACACTCAGGAAAAAAAAAGAAGAAAGGCGGAAGAGAAAAAAATTTCAAATACAATTCACACACAATTCATATCTAATTGATATTCAGAGCAAAAAAAGAGAGAGAAGAGGGGGGAGAAAGGAGATTTTTGAAAAAAGATAGTTCCTGCATAGAAATCGGTAGTGGAGCAGCGGAAAAAAAGAGAGTTGGGAGAGATCCCAGAGGTTTGGGGAGAACAAAACAAAAGCTGCGATCAAATGGGAAAGGGGCATCACAAGAGAAAGGGGCATCAAGAGGTAAGTATCGCTGCCGTGAATATGAACTGGAATGTATGTGGCTTGTGTTCTTCTGCTTGTTGATTCATGTGCATGTATGTGTAAAAAGCCGTTGTGATATCCATTTACAATGTGTCTGTGTCATCTAAATAAAAAAAAACAAACAAATAAACAGAATCCAACCATAGCAACTAACATCAATATCACGTAATGCACTCTATCCTCCTTCACCTTCACCATTCTATTCTCCTCCGCATGTACACACGTAACATGACCAGCTTTACCTTCTAACTCACCGCAGTCACTTCCCAACCGAACCCCAGAGCCACAGATTACCTCCATTTATCCCTGCCGTCTCCGGTCCCCAAAGTCAGCCAACAATACACGAGCTTCCATCACCCTTATATTCACGATTATTGTCCATTCACCAATTCCCCCACTATTACATACTCCACACTCATCTTCTACCTACAAAAAACACATGAAAATACAAAGTCCAGACACTGCAACCTTCATCACCCAATCACGCACCATTCCACCACTTCACCCTCAATCTATCTCGCCATCATCAGCATCACGCCCTCACCTCCATCCTCTACAACCTTATCATCTCCCAATCCCCCATCACCTTCAATCTACAGTCAGAAAATCAAGCAGACACGCCTCACCGCCACTCTTCGTTTTCTGTTAAATCCCAAACATCACACAAACCCTCACATTTCTCATCATCAGCCACATCCAATCGAAACAGAGAAGAGAGAAAATTGTCGGCGGCGCTGCCGCCAGCGAGTCGAAGCTTTAACGACAGCGGCTCTAGTTTCGCTCACCAACATTGTCGTTGTGGGCCTCTGTTCGACCTCGCAGATTAGAGGAGAGGAAGCACCCCCTGTTCGCACCAGCGGCGTCGGCAATTCCCTCCACGGTGGCGGCGAGGTGGTGCGACACGAAAACGACTGCGACGGGCTTGCAACGGAACGCGCGGAGCTTCGACCGGGAAGAAATCCTCGCGCAAAAGGGGGAATTGGCACCGTGGGCGACACGCTTCGGTCGCGGCAGCGGCGGCGTTCACGGTAGAAGTTGCAGGCGTTGCGTCGGCGTTGGTCTCTCGAAGTTACGTTCCGGTGCGTGAGTGAAAACAAGGTGGTTGAGCCACTGAGAGGGAGGACGACGCCCCCGGCGTCGATTAGCGTCGCCGGCAACCAGTCGTGGGGTGGCGTGGTGAAGTAGAGGTGTGGGCGGTGTGTTGGTAGGCAATGAGCCGTGCAAGGGTCGAGAGAGATAGAGAGGGGCGGGGCTCTTGTTTTTTCGAATAGCTAGGGTTTAGGTTAAGTTCACCGTACACATCTCATGTTGGACTGATTAGCCCACTTCCTTTCTTACACCGTTTTTTTTTAATATTCTCACCCTCCCGCTCTTGTGTATTAGAGTTGGATCTGTTTTCTCCTCGCACCTTTTTTTTTAATCTCTGCACCTCCTTTAGTTTGTGTTTTGCTGTTGTATTTTGTTTTCTCTGCGCACCCTTGTTATTTGCTAGCATCACACCCCTTTTTTTTGGACTAGTTTGCTACCTGCTGCACCCCATGTTCAGTAACTCCACCACCCATTAGTGTTCTATTGTCTTTTTTTATTTTACATGTTACACCCCCATTTTTATTGTATAAATCTGATTTACTTCATGTACCTCCATTAATTATTCATGTACCCCCTTATGTTTTCCACTTCATTTTTTTTTCTTTTCTCTTTTCTCTCTTTTTATTTATTTTTTTATTTTTATTTCGCTTATTTTCATTTTCGTTTTTTTATTATTTTTTATTTTATTTTATTTTTTATTATTATTCCTAGAAAACCAAATATTTGAAAATTATTAAAAAAAATTGCAAAAAAATAAAAACTAGAAAAATCTGAAAAAATGTGTTTTCTTTTACTTTATTTTGTCTGTCCGGTTGCTCACACAGTGTGACACTTATTTTCTAAATAAATACCAAAATAATTTTCTTTCTCTCCTTCAGTGTCTGTCCGACCGTCCGCATCGTGTGACACACATTTTCAAATAATCTCAAAAAACACAAAAAAAATACAAAAAATTTCAAAAATACAGAATATCAACATTTTCCAAATCGTTTTTCTAACGAACTATGTAACCCTGATTTCTCATTTTGAATGAAAATACGTAGGACCAAGGTCAATCCTTGTCGGGCCCAAAAAAATAAAAAACAAAATATTTTGTTTCTTTTAGCATTTTTGTCTTATTATTTTTGGGGAAAATTAATATTTTGAAAACCACGTCAACTTTGCATTTTTAATTAAAGGTACCACCTTTGGGTGGGCGCTGTAGGGTGCTAACACCTTCCCTACGCGTAACCGACTCCCAAATCCAAAATCTAGTTTTTCGCAGACTTGTCTTATCTTTATGGTTTTCCATAGTTTTCCAGAATAACTATGGTGGTGACTCCAAAATCTCTTTTTAAATCCGTTTTCTTTTTTGGTTCGTCGTCCGGTTGCGATTACGGTTGCGACATTATGTGATATTTGGGTGGGTGTATTTTATATTTATTTTCATCTATGTGCATAGCTCACTCTATCTGTTTGTGTGTGGTGATGATTGGATAATGTGTTATCCGGGAGCAGATGATTGTACAGGTGAGCCAGGAGATGCATAGTAGCGGAGAGCGGGAGCAGATTACATGGAAATTTAGAAAGTCTTTTTATTAAATTCTCATGTAATTTATTTACTGATTTTCTTTTGCGACTTTTGAATTGTAACGACGACTTGTAAACACTGAACTTTACGTTGTAATTTCTAAGTTTAAAAGTTTAAAATTCCCGCATTTTTTGGGAATGAGTTTATAATAAATGAGGTATTATTTATAAAATTGTTATTTTAGTTCTTATTTTAAGTAATATCCTACTGGGATGTTACAAGGAAAGCTAGGGTTTCATTGTTTTAAGTTATTTTGCCTTATTTTTGGTCTGTTTTACGTTCTTGGTGCTTGATACATGTTGTTGGTCGTGTGATAATACATTGCTTGTGCTATTGATATGGATTGAATCTGGTTTTGCATGTGTGAGAGCAGGTGGGATCTGTTAAACTCGCCTAGGCGAGTGTGTTTTTCACCCAAACGAGACGCTCTCGCCTAAGCGATGAGCTCTCGCCCGAGCGAGAATAGCAATAACTCGCTCCCCTCTGTCTCGAGTTGTCACCTGAGCGAAGGCCTCTCACCTAAGCGAGAGTAGTCTTGCCTGAGCGAGATGGGCTAGCTTGAGCAAGAACTCAAAGTGCCTTCTATTTGAAATCTTGCCCAAGTGAGAGCTGTTAGCTTGAGCGAGGGGTTCCTCTCGCCTGAGTGAAAGCTCTTTAGCTTGAGCGAGAATGATAGTAGAGTGTTTAAAGGCTTGTATGCTCCCATGATTAGTTGGTTTATTGTTTTAAAAGTATGAAGTATGATGTGCATATGCTTAAGGTGATTAAATGAGATTGTTACATGTTGGGTTTGGCATGAATGAAATATGGATTTTGATTGGTTGGATGGGCCTTGGTATGATATAATAATGTGTGAGATACAATGTGGTTTGGTACGAGAAGCATGGTTGTGGTATGAGATAGACGTAATTCTATGAAACTCTTGGTGAGATTTCATGGTGGTGTGTAGTGTATATAATTAGATAAGGATTCAAGTAAGGATTGTACCCAAAACTCTAAAGAATCAGTTAGTCTTACGTAGAATAGACTAATTCAAGTGGTGAGAGTAGCGGAAGGCCCTAGTCTTTGGCACGATAATGACTTTAGATGTTTGAAGGCTAACCTTGTGTGTGGTAGGGTGAAACCCATTGGCAATGGCTCTGCAGAGTAGTAGAGGCCACCACAAGTGCAAGCATCCAATGAATCCGATCTCTTTATATGTATCAGGATAATTGAGTCATAGAGTCTTGTTTGTTTGCTATCACATGATTTCATCCCTATTGTTTTGCATGTTTATGATCAGTTTTAATTATCTGCTTGCTATAACATGTTTCAAAATTTCTTTTTACTCTAGCATACCCTTTTTGTTTGATGTCTATTTGTTGGGAAATCACGTACTAAAAATAATCTCTTCAAGCGAAAACACATCCACAAATAAAAGTAGAAAAAGATAAATAAAAACACATAGGAAATTTAACGTGGTTCGGCACCTCAAGGCCTACATCCACAAACACTCAGCAAAAGTATTATCACTCAAAGTGCAATTTTTTGTGGACCAAAATTGCAAACTCGTGCAACTTTTCTGGCAAAAACTACAAACCTTCTAATGAGACACAACTACCCAAGCCCCTCATATACCCAAGAGACCCATTGTGTTGTAGTGTTAACTCTCAAATCAACTCATCACTTTTATAGTAGTTTCCTACTTTTTCTTTCTTCACTTTAGTCAATGTGGGACTTTAGTGAATACCCACCTTAAAACAACATATTCCTCCTTCACCAAAAGTTTCACATATTAAAAGATCATCTTCATGATTGACTACATTTGTAGAATGAGTACTCTTAGATTTCCACATCATTTCCTTCATGTGCTGTAAGTCCTCTTTGAATGCTCGACATTTAACTTGTACATGACAAAACTCTCCACAATAATGGCATTGAACATTAGTAATATCTTTCGATTGAAATTTACCTTGTTGGTAACCATATTTCTTTCTCGACTCACCTTTAGTTACTAATATTTGACTATCTTCTGAACTTTTATCATCACCCATCATTTGTTGACTCTCCTTCAATGATCTCACCACATTATCTAGTCATAGTGTACTCTTCCCAGCTAGAATTGACTGCACTAGTGGCTTATAAGACTTAGGCAATGATGCCAACAAAAGTAATGATTGTTCCTCATCTTTAATACTCTCATCTCCTGCATTCATAAGTCTGGATACTAATTCATTGAACTTATTAATATGATCAAACACATTACCTCCATCTTCCATCTTCAATGAGTACAAGTCCATTTTCATCATCAATTGATTGGTGAGAGTTGTTGATGCAAACTTACTTTCCAATAAATTCCAAAAATTCATTGGAGAGGTCTCTCTCAACATAGTCACTTTAATTTGAGGAGCTAATGCCAATCTAATTGTGCTTACTGCTTTTTTCTGAATTGTGATCCACTCTGCATCTTTCATCTCAACAGACTTTTCCCCCTCTAAAGCACAATTTAGACCTTGTTGTACCAAATAATCTTCAATTGTGCATTGCCATAAGGAGAAATCCATCCTCCCATCAAATAAAGGAACATCTAACTTTAACGAAGTCATTACACAAATTAAAGAAAATTATCAGCACTAACCTTTTTTCCAAGGAACCCACGTAAAGTTGCCTTTGTTCAACACTTCAAATTGTTCCTATTCCTCCCTTGATCAAAGCCTCAGCTCGGATACCACTGTTGGGAAATCACGTACTAAAAATAATCTCTTCAAGCGGAAGCACACCCACAAATAAGAGTAGAAAAATATAAATAAAAACACACAAGAAATTTAACGTGGTTCGGCACCTCAAGGCCTACATCCACAAACACTCAACAAAAGCATTATCACTCAAAGTGCAAATTTTTTGTGGACTAAAATTGCAAACCCTTCATAGTGCAATTTTTTTGGCAAAAACTGCAAACCGTTTAATGACACACAACTACCCAAGTCCCTCATACACCCAAGAGACCTATTGTGTTATGGTGTTAAATCTCAAATCAACTCATCACTTTTATAGTAGTTTTCTACTTTTTCTTTCTTCACTTTAGTCAATGTGGGACTTTGGTGAATACCCACCTCAGAACAACACTGCTTTGTGTGGTTTTCCTTTTTGTAATGATCACCAATTCCTTGGTCTGAATAGATATGGGAACCCTTGATGATCATAGTGATGATGGGAATGCTACAATCTAATCAAGCCTGGGTTGGCTTTTGCTTAGTGAAGCATCTTTTCTAGGCACTATTGCCTGGTTGTTTTAATTGCTCTGTGAGGAATCTGCACTATATTGTTGCCCTTTTTATATTCGGTTATTGGCCTTGTTTTGTGTCCTAAGTTTTCTTTTAGTATAATTATGGATGACTATATTTCAATGGATTCTTATATATTGTTTATCTTGTGCTCTAAGATATTATGAATAATATAATTGTTTTATTTAAATGGAATATCACAACTTCTTACTGGTTATTATTTAACAAATTTGTTACTATGTTACTAATACCATATTCAATATTTTATTTTTCATGTTCTTTATCATTTAAATTTAAAAAATTCATCAGTTATATTTAAATCATGTCAATATCTGATGAAAGAAAAAAAAAACACATTTTAATTAAGTTTTTTTTTCTGTAATGATTTTTGAAAACAAGATTTGAAAATAAAATGGGAGATAACTTTATGCATACAATTATTTATATTAAAAAAAAAATAAACGTTTTGGTTAAATTATTGATAAATTCAAATAATTTAAAAGAATAAGACCTCTATTTATTAGATATATATTTTTAACTATATTAAAATATATATTTATGTTTGTAACAGTAATAAATGATAAAATATATAAATTTTGAGAATATTATTTTGACTCTTTAAAACATCCATCACTTATTATTATTATTATTATATCAGTATAAGTAGATATTGAAAAAGAAAGAAAGAACAAACTCAATTTAAAAGTAAAAATTTAAACTAAAATAACCGCAAACTCTAAACAGACAAATGTTAGTAAAAAAACATGTAAATTCAATTTTTTTATGATAACAAAAAAATAATTAAATTAAAACTATAAAAATAAAAAATAAATAATTTTTATAATTTATTTATAGATAATTTTTTTAATTTTATAGATTATTTTTATTTATTTAATTTAAAAATAGTTAAATTAAAAAGAAAAAAAAAGTTAAATAAAAAGTATTAAATTTAGAAAATAATAAGGGAAAAATTAAAATAAAAAAGTTGAACACAAAAAAATGAATCGTATTTATTTATGAAATAATAGTATAAATTGAGTTCTTCTTCATTTAAATTTGACGAACTTAAAGAGATAGAAAATCAACTAAACTAAATTAAATAATAAAATATATTGTATTTGGTTTTTATATTTATTATTTACTCGATTATTTAATATTTATAAGTATAATAATCTTTTCAAAATTGGATAATAAATAATATGTGTATATATATATATATATATTCCATATAAATAAATATTTTTAATTTTATTTTTTAAAATAATAATTTTATTTTTACTTTTACTCTTTATATCAGTGAAAATACATATGTATGCATGTGTTAATTTTCTTATGATAATAATAAGTATTTTTATAATTATAAAAATAAATAAAAATAAATTTAATATTTTATTGTGAGAGGCTCTTATTTATTATAAATAATTGTTTTAGTTTTGAAAAATAGCCAAAGAAAACAATAGCTAAATTTAAAAAAAAAGTTTCTAAAATAGTAAAACAATTAATTTAGCTTGAAACAAAATTATCTACACTATCTATATTATTATATCTGCACTTACTGTTATATAAAAAAAAATCATTTGTTTTTCAATTTTATCATTTACCAACCTTTTTAAATTCAAAAATTACTCGTATTAATTTTATTTTCTAATTTTATTATTTTAATAATTATTTTTTTTAGTTTGTATCATTATTTAATACAAATATTTATATAAAAAAATATAATTAATTATTTTTATAATTACTTTTAATAAAAAAAATTATTACAATAAAAAAAGTGAATACACATTTTATTAGTAAGAAATAAAATAAAAAATAAAATATGCATACCGAAATTTTATATAATAGTATGCTTTAATTTAAATATTGATTATTTTTTAAAATAAATTAATTATTTTATAATTTTATTCTATTTACTTAAATTCAATTATTTTTCTAATTAAATTATTTACTTACAAAAAAAATAAGAGGCATATATCTTATACCAACTACAATTGTTTTAAAACAAAACAAAAGGTCCATTCAGGTTTTTTTGTAGACAAATTCTCTGTTCCATATTCTCTCCCTTTCCTTCAACTCTGTAAGATAAATACAGGAGGCATTCTCATTTGGTACTTTGGTCCTTCTTCTCCTTTCTCTGCACAAATTTTCTTCTCTCTCAACCCTTCAAACAGCCCACTTCGATTTCAAAGGTAATTTCTCTCATTCCAACATTGATTTTACATTTATCCTGTTGTGCAGTTTTATTCAGAGGGTGAATTTTATTTCACGGATCGCAATTTTTACTTTGATCAAATCAAATATTTCCTGGGCACGTATTGGACAATGTTTGTTTCTGTTTAATATTTTTATCTGTTGATTTAGTTGTTGTCTCGGAAGAATGTTGCTTCTGTGGTTTCTTAAACTTAATATACCGGGACATACTGGTTGTTTTGGGGGTGAAGGAATATACCGGGACATGAGTTTAAGATTTGATTTCTTTATTTTCTTATTCTGTTGCATAACAGTCTTGTTGCACTGATAGTTCTTCTTAGGGTTTTAAAAAACTCATTTTCATTCTTAATTGGGGTTTAAAATTTATACTTTGTATTTTGCAGTAGTTATTAAGGGTTGGTCTTACAATTGGCCAAACTTAATTTTGCATTGCAATTTGCTGAGTCGATTATTTACTATATTGTCTTTTCTCTTTTATTTTGCATTAAAATATCCTTTTCTCTTTGGTTAATGATTTTTTTTTAATCACAAGTAAAGAATGCTATTGCAATCCCAACCAGGTCAACACTACACTGCTTACCAATTTTATGCAGCATTCTTAATACAATTAATAGAAAAAAGAAATACAAAGTGGGGGGACTAAACCAAAACTCAAGAGAATCTATGTTTTGAGAGATCAAATCTATCACTTCAAAATTCAGAGATAATACAAAGAGGGCTCTCCATCTCACCAAGTAAAAATTAAAGTTCCAAGACCATATGCAGCTAACCTATCTGCATACCTGTTTTCCTCTAGAAAAAGGTGTGGAAATCTATTCTGTAACTATCCTTAATAAACTCTAAAACATTTTCCATCTAATCCTTACCTTCCAAGGAACTAAAAAACTAATACAAATAAAGCTGTCACAAAGCAAAGAATCCCTCTCCACCCAAAGAGCTCCTCATCCTTTCTGAATAATGATATCACTGGTTGCTACTTATTACTGCTTATAAACAGCAACTATCAGTTTGTTACAAATGACATTGCCATTGAACTATAGTAGGCTGTGTGGTTATGGATACTGGTTGCTACAGGAAACTGATAGCTTTGTGCTTTTTGTGTGATGCAAAATGTGGCCACATCAAGGAGGCGGGCTAGTGCCACTATTCAGAGTTTGCACCTCTGCCTCTCCATTTTCCCGTCAAACCTTTGGTTTAGTTCAATCTCATAAAACTGACTTCAATCTCATAAAACTGACTTATAGGGTAAGTACTTCCAAACCTTATAGGCTCTATTAAAGCCATATTTGTAGTCAATGTAGGACCAAGTACCTTCTTGAGGCTCCAATTATGGCGCATTAGGATGACTGCAATTGAGGTGGCTTTCCAACAACAGCTCCTATTATTTTATTACTTACATTACAACGCAATCATGGTCTTCACTTTAGTACAAGTGATTGCAATTTTTCTCTTATTCCTTGTTTCAATTCCAATGGGCTTTACACATTAACATAATTTCTAGATGCACACTTTGTCCTCATTTATCCACAATGTTTAGGTCAAACGGTTGTGACCATTGACACGGTTGTTTAGATCATTCATTTTGGCTTTCTTGTCTTCACTGGATGTAGTAAAGTTTTCCTTTGGAATCCTGTGCAGAGTGCCCATGTAATATGGATCAAGAAGATAGCAAGATTCACCCAGTTAATCCTACTGAACTTTCTTCTAATCCTCCCGCATCAGGGAAAGATGAGATGACGGGCATTGAGAATTCTTTGTCATCTGGAAAGGATGATATGCTGGGTACTGAGAATCCTCCATCTTCAAGAAAAGATGATGTGATGGGTGATGAGAATCCTCCAGAAGTATCGCCTAATTCTATGTCATTAGAAAAAGATGGTACGGTGGGCACTGTAAATCCTACTGAAGTGTCTTCCAATCCTATGCCTTTGATAAAAAATGGTATGATGAGCACTGATAATCTTCCGTTATCTGGAAAAGATTATGAGAAGTGTGCAGAGAATCCTCCTGATTTGTCTTCTAATTCTCCAACGTCAGGAAAAAATGTGAATCTTCTGTCACCAGGAAAACATGATATATTGACCATTGAGAATCTTTCTGAAGTGACTTTTGGTGATCTTTCTTCTGGAAAAGATGATGGAAAGAAGGATATTGATTCTCCTGAAGGAACTAGTAAATCAGATTTGAGTGACAAGAATACCCCGCAATCATTGAAGGCAAAATCTAAAATTGTTAAGAAATCTCAAACTGGTAAACTTAAGGGGAAGAAGAACAATGTTTCTCAAAAGATTAATAGGAAAAGAAAAATTAAGACTTCTAAAAAAGTGGTGGATAATGTTGAGAGTTGTCATAATGCTGGTGAGAAACAAGTTTCAGACGTTAGTGAGCTCAAGGAAAATAGTGATGAACCATCTGAGGGCAAGGGTGAGGAGGCTGAAAATAAAATAAAAAAAAGACAAAATAAGAGCAGTGCTGACAGAAGTCCGAAGGAAGAGTCAGACACTAGCCAACTGAAGGTTACTGATCCTCCTGAAGGATCTAGTAAACCAGAGTTGAGTAACAAGAATACTCCACAATCATTGAAGACAAAATCTAAAATTATTAAGAAATCTCATGCTGGTAAACTCAAGGCTAAGAAGAACAGTGGCACTCAGCAGATTCATGGCAAAAGAAGAATTAGTATTTCCAAAATGGTGTTGGATAATGCAGATGAGAAACAAATTTCAGACAGTAGCCACCTCAAGGAAACTGATAATGAACCACTGAAGGGGAAGAGTCAGGAAGGTGAAAAGAAAGTAGCAGAAAGCCAAAACAGGAGCACCAATGGCAAAAGTCGTAGGGAGAAGATCCGGCAGGCTCGTAAAGATAAGACTAGTCAATTGGATAACACTGAGCAAAATCTAGAGAGTGAAGAGAAGCATAGGGACTCAAGCAAGGGTTCTAGGAGTATAAAAACCAAAGTTAGGAGAGGTGGCACGGAAAGGAGTCAAGTAAATGACAAGAAGGCTGAAAGGCTTGGTGGTTTCATCTTTATGTGCAATGCAAAGACAAAGCCTGATTGTTTCCGCTATCGAGTCATGGGTGTTTCAGCTGGTAAAAAGGATGATGTTTTACAAATCAAACCTGGGCTTAAACTTTTTCTTTATGATTTTGATCTGAAGCTACTGTATGGTATTTACAAGGCTTCATCTTCCGGTGGCATGAAGCTTGAACCCAAAGCTTTTGGTGGCAAATTTCCTGCTCAGGTTACTTTCTTTCATCTTCCTGTCCAATTAGTCTGATGTTGTTTTGTTTTATATGCTGATGGGTGACTCCTTCAGGTACGGTTCAAAATTGTTGCTGATTGTTTCCCACTACCAGAGCGCATTTTCAGAAAAGCCATCAAGGATAATTATAATGAAAAAAACAAGTTCAGAACAGAACTTACTGTTAGACAAGTAAGCATTAAACGTTACCTCTGGTGGCCCTTCTGTATTTCTGTTTCTATTGTTTTTTATGATGAATGATATTTGAAATATTCTGTTTCAGGTGAGGAAGCTCACTCAACTTTTCCGACCAGTTGAAATTCGTTCAGCTATGCACCCTGTCCACTCCCAGCCAAAGGTAATAATTCGAGATAGGGAATCTCCCCACAATGTTAGGGGATCATGGTCCCGGTTGCAGAGGGAAAACTATAACGTGCAGTCTCTTAATAGGGATCATCAATTTGACCTACAAGAGGAAATTGCTCATGATCTGTTTCCAATGGAGAACAATCGTTCGTATGGTCTACCAAGATATAGAAGGAATGTGGGTACCACATCTCATATTACTCCTATATTGGAATCTTATGACAGAGACTATCAACCCCATCACCTAGACCATGGCTACACGAGAAATGTTCCTGCTCATGTAGATTCCGTTCGAACTGATCATCTTTATTTGAATGACAGTAGGGATTCTCTGTTTTTGAATGACAGTAGGGATCCTTATCATGTCTATCACCATGGTGTTTCACCTAGGGATGCATATTTGGCACCTTTAAGTAGGGAGGAAAACTCTTATTTGGTTGGGCGAAGACCTTTTTCTGGGACGGATAACTTCCCAAGGAGAGAGGCTGAACGAGATAGGCATTCTGAACGAGATAGGCAATACCCAATCTATGCTGCACCTGATGCTTTGTCTGATCATCTTCGGCGGCCATATCATGGAGACAAGTTGGAAGCTTCACGGGCCCCAGTTTCTTCTCGTTACTCTTTTGCTGGCCCTTCATTTCGTCGCCGCTGACTTGATGTATTTCTGAATTCCTGTTTTATGGCTCTTTATCTCTTAAATTCTGGTGACTGACTGGTAGATATTTTATAAAGAAAACTGTATGCAAACGTACTTGAGCCCTTCTGCATTTTGAAAATAATATCTGCATGCTTAGATTTTAATCCTGGTCAATATGCAGCAGATTGTCAAACCGTCCCAACATTGTATGATGATTGCCTGCTGTAGAACTTTAACTGAAGGGCCAGTTTTGATAACAATTGGTGATTACTGGCTTGGTTATGCGGCTAGTTACCATGTACTGCTTTAATGAATAGAGAAAAAAGGCAAGCATCGTTTCACTTGATGTAGAAACTAAGATGACTTATGTTGCCGTATTTTGTAGGCCAGTAATTTGGAGAAAGCATACATGAACAGAGAAATTTCTTTCAAACTCATGCATGCATTTGGATAACTGCTGGTTTCACTGTGACTACATCGGAAGCTAAAGGGTCTTGTATACTGTTCGACATTTGTCATCTTTTATTTGTCATTTCCTCTCTTTTCACTTATTTATCTGTGAACTAAATTGGATCCTCAGACTATTGTACTAGAATAAAAAAATTATTTTCTTTAACTGGTCTCTAACCTTTTTAGAGCAAGCCGTTGTCAGTTTCTCACATGGACCTTGCCCACATAAAGGCATTTGCTTGGAACCAAATAAGGGTAATAATTTACTCATCTCATTTGTGATGCTTCCAATCAATGCTGTTTCCAAAACATTCATAGTCCAGCAAGTAATGCCTGGAGGGCTAGCTATTAATCATGAATTGGTTTGACTTGAATGGATTTCTTATGATTTATATAACATCCTTTTCCACTCTAAGACGGATTGATTGTGCGTTGAACTTGCATGTTAACATCTTTGTTGGGAACTTTTCATGTCACAAGAATTGACTTGGCAAAAGCATATGAGAGCAAATTGATTTGTTTTAGTGAAATGGAATTGTCTTCTAAACCTAATAAATTAATCTGTTCTCAATATAACCACTCAACCCATCCCCCTCCCATTACAAATTATATTTGTTATTTACTCTATTTATCTTTTCTTTTTCTTTCACAAATTTTTACTATTATGATAACACACATGGACATACTCAATAGACAATTAGGGTTAGAAATGAATATAGAATATATAATAATAGAGATTCATATAAAATATTTGATTATTTTGAAATGAATTAAACAAATATTGAAAATGATATAAATTAAGTTCCTATAAAGTTTGTGTATTTTGAATTAGATCTTATAACACCCCATTTAATTTAGTAAAGGAAACGTCACATAAAGATAATATAATAGATAATATAATAGTGCAGTCCTGGAGTTTAAAACTTAACTCCTTACAACCTAAGGCACACCACGATGCCCAAAAGAAAACTAGACAAAGAGTTCAACATAAAGTATATAAATCCAAAGTTCAACATAAAGTATATAAATCCAAGGACGAACAGGTACATGGGCCATAGCCTTAAAGAAAGCCCAACAAGAAAATAAAGTCTAGCACATGTAGACTATGCAGCGGAACCTCCATCACCCTGGTTATTCCAGGGGGTTCTCACCTATGCTCCCATCAACAAGTTGATGATCATTGCAAGAGAAAAGACCACACCACAAAAAACACAACAACAAATAGTAGGGTAAGCTAAAGCCAACAAGATTTTTCATCATGCAATCAAATATACTTTCACAGTCCAAAATACATATATCATCCAAGCATGTTATGACCGTTCAATCAATATACTAGGACCCGACTCGACTCATTTAGATACATATGACCTGGTCGGATTTAGCGGATGCTTGCACTTGTGGTGGATACCTCTGCTCACACCCGAGCTACTCACCTCCGAGCTATGTGTTATAAGTGTTCCAATGAATCAATTCCCTCACACACAAGGTTAGCCCTTAATGAGTTTCAAGCCTCTTGCTACTCTCACCAGAAGAGTCAGTCCGCTCTAAGTGAGACTAATTGACTCCTTAGAGTGTCGGGATGCAATCCTTACCTTGAATCCTTACCAAGTCATATAGATGGGGTACCACCATGGGCACCCACTATCAGGGGTCATGGAATTACGTTCCGACCACTGAAGCGCGACCCTGAGAGTCTAGAGATCCCAAGGAATTACGCACTGACACGGACCAATCATACTCAATAAAATCAAAAAGGATTTATCATGCATATATTATGTCAACCTTTACTACCAATCCCTTTCATGTTTCAGATCAAATCCATACCAATTCCTCATACTCCAGCCATGAATATCCCATTCCAACTCATCTCGTTACCATGCCACTTTAATACCAACCTTCTCATTAAGATCACATGTTAAGTTCATGCTAAACCCATTATTCACAATTCATGAATCACATCCCTCAGGCATACTTATTTATTTCATGCATTTAACACAATACTCAAAACCAAGCAAGCATTAACCATTCAAAATTCAAGGAAAACAATCACACATCCCACTGCCTCGCTCAGCCCCTCGCTCAGGCTGAAGGGTCTCGCTCAGGCGAGAAGCTCTCGCTCAGGCGAGCCCCCTTTGCATAGGCGAGGGCTCAAAAAGGGGAACAATAGCCTCACACGGGATCTCGCTTAGGCGAGACCCCTCTCGCTTGGGCGAGATGCTCGCTCGCTCAAGAGTAACGTGGG
>Ga0099822_1003567_pt1 | contig 19996 bp, 8 predicted proteins | sample CowpeawhiteBW_FD_76839 | JGI IMG/M metagenome (GOLD analysis project Ga0099822, IMG submission 76839) | Root nodule microbial communities of legume samples collected from California USA - Cow pea white BW | ecosystem: Host-associated > Plants > Roots > Nodule | place: USA: California | collected...
GACAAGGTGAAACTCCATGGAGGGGGTAATGATAGATATGGTATTGTGTACAAAAGGAGGGCCAAACAGACAGTTGAAACAGTTAGAAACAGTTAGGAATGTAAACTGTAACAGACCTATATAGGTCTGTTAAGGGTCTAGGTGTTTTTTTAAGTCTGTTTTCTGTTTACAGAATTGTGGGAAGGGCTGAGAGAGGGTCTCTCAGAGTTTGGTGCAAAGTGTGTGTAAGAATCAAGTTCTTGGGATTTTCTCCCTGTCACTACAGTGGGAGATATACCCATATTCAATAAAACAGGTTGTTAGCTAAGTCCAGCAATTACCAATCCTATCAGAAGTGAAGTGTATCTTTTGAGTAAAAGGTACTTTCATAGTGTTTGGAATGGATTTCCAAACATGCACTTAGTCTTGTGTGCTTCACCGAGGTGCTTTCATTTGTTTCTTTCTTTATGTATATACGCATTCTAATCAGAAGTCTTAGACTTAAATTGAGTTTGATGGTATCATCCTCTGCTATCTGTTCTATCATTTTACATTCAAAGTGAAATAGATCCCATACCATATCGTATATATACTGCAGAATGCAGCCATTATCATAGCAACAGCACTTTGCTATAGAAATAATCTTGTAACATGTTCAATCCTGAAATTCCAAAAGATGATCCTCATTACAAAGAAAAGTAAAAGGAGTCATATTATTATCTCCCTTCTCTGCTATTTCTCCATTGATAACTCTTATTGTGATAATGGAATGACATCCTTTTTAATATTTCTATTTGACAGCAAAATTCTCATGAACCAAAGTTTGGCAATCTGGAAAATGAAGAAAATGTCTCAGATACAGCTTATTCTGACAAAACCCAGAAGGGTCAACCTGGTTCAAAGATGATACATCCAAATGAGCCCGAGGAAAATTCAAATCCAGTTTCTTCTGCTGACCTAGCCCATTCAAAACCAAGAGTTCACTCAGAGGATCCATTTGGAAAGGGGTCAGTGAGATCCACATATGAGTTACAAAAGAGCAGGGACGATGGTGATGCCAAACATTTCACTGAGTCTCCAGCTCGCCATGACAATGGCAGCCATGTGAGTGGCACTGATTCTGCCCATCGAGGCCAGGGAGTAGGTTCTGCTGACAACAGTAGAAAACCTTCAAGACAAACCATTGGATCTGAACACAACATTGACCGTTCACCCCTTCACCGACAGGCAAAAACCCCTGGCAGAGATAGTCCTTCTTGGGAAGTAAAGAATTCACATGACTCCAGCCACGGTACCCCTGGAAGGTCCCGGTTAAGACCATCTAACCGAGGGGATGAAACTGTAAGTTTTCCATTCTCCTGTTTGATGACCATGTGTGGCAAGAAATGTAAAAATCATGAATATTGCAAATCTCTAAGGTTTGATTTAGGATTCCTTGGAAAGTAACTTATAATCTGTGGCATTCTTTTCTGGCAGCCTGATAAAGGTGCTGCTGTTCCAAAATTTGGTGAGTGGGATGAGACCAACCCTGCATCAGCTGATGGCTACACTCATATTTTCAACAGAGTGCGGGAGGAGAAACAGGTGGGGGCTGGACATGTGCCAGGCACACCTAATGCTAGACAATATGGTGTGCGGAATCAGCCTGCTGATGAGAAAGCTCAGGTATGCCTGTAAAACCTGTTTCTGTATCTTTGGAGTTTTCATCTTACTCATATCTCATTGCTTCTCTCTGTTTTTATCCTTGCTTCTTCAGAGTTGCTGCTTTTGCTGGGGGAAAAAATGATTTATGTGAAAGTATAAATTATAATCTGAAGAGAAAATGGGCTGTGAATGGACATAAGGTGTGTCTTGCACTTGTAAATATTCAAGGCGCTCTCTTCCCAGGAAACATTGTAGACGTATGTTTGTCTTAAATCTGTGTCTTCTTTCTGTCTTTGTTTTGGTCAGTAAAGACACTGAGTGCAAGATTATGACTTGTCCCTTTTAATCTTATGTTATGTAACTTCCACGCTTTATAATTCAATTTTCTGTATTTAGGTGGGATATACAAGATTTATTATACAATTCTTTTACAATGAATTAATTGCTTGTGATTTTAGTCCTATTGTGTTGATCATCTGCAGCATAACAGAAATTGATCATATTCAATAACAAACTTCCAGAAATAGATTTCTTGGTCTTTTTGCAAGTTATGTAGGTTCTAAAATGAGTTCGTGTTATGTATGAAATTGTCAATTGTTGACCTTTATGCTCACCTGCCATGGTTCTTTACATCTTTGTTAATGCTAGACTATATGTCAATTCATTTAATGAATAAGCTCGGTTTGTGTGTAAGTTCTGCAGGATTTCCTTCATTTCCGATGACAAAGTGTAACATTTTTCTTTTAATTATTATTTTTTCTTATAGTTACAAAAACTTTACCTTTTAGTATCTATACATTAAAGTTTTCTATTTTTTGGGAGAAAGATCACCTTGACATTGATATTAAAATCACTAATCTTGTTATATGATTAATTTTTATGGATAAATCCGACAGAACACTTATAGTGAAACTTTCTCACTTAGTCTTTCTCTACATAACTTGAATCCAATAATTTGAGTAAGGTTCCATTCAAATTAATACTATTTTGATAAAAAAAAAAATCCTATTTCAATTCTTATATATACTACTTTTAATCTTTAGGTAAGTACTAGAAAGATAAAAATATAATATAATGTTTTTACAGACTAAGGCTTTTGTATATAAGGACCCAAGTTAATAACCGAACTAGTTTATTTCTTACACTCTTCCCAGTGGCCATCTAGGCTTATTGTCGATGTTCTCATTAACACGATTCTCAACCTAAACGAGCCAATTTCGAACATTGATTAAAATAAGCCCGTAATCAAGATGCCCGCTTTACTAAGTGCTCTTACCATGCTGAATTTTACCAGCCATATTGGCTTAGCATTAGTATATCTGTAATCTCTGTTTTCACACGAAACTTAAACCAAACACATTATATTGATAAATCAATAACATCAACCAAGTTATACTGGGTTTTATTTATTTTTTTATCTCATCACAATCACACTCAAGCAATGCACCTTGTATAATGCGACTTTGAAGGAAATTAAGATGTATTATCCGAATTCCAACTTCGTACCACTAAATCAACATTAATTGGCATTAGATTATGCATAACATCAACACAATAAAACATTACAAAAAGGTTGATATCTCTAAAATACGTGATTATACATCATGCAATGAATAATTCTATTCGTTTCCTGATATCCCAATGCAAGATTGATCCATTAGGCAAACATTTTCTTCCATTCAGAATGGTAAACAATTTGTCCACAGTTAAGCACTCCAAATCTGCTTTTGTCATCATCAACAAGAAAAGAACTATAATACCTGAAAGTTATCCAAAAGTGAATCAATATGACATCAGTCCTGTTGCTTGAGATCATATAATAAGCTTGGGTATTAATGCTTATATCATATGTCTACTATTTTCACTTTCATCTTCAATGATGATCTCAAACTCAGGCCACACGTTGCTTTCAACTGTACAGTAAGCCAGCAGATGGAGAAAGTTTCATCTGCTGAAAATGAGAAAGAACATTAGAGGCATCAAATTTAAGGATAGAAGACTAATGGATACATTTAAGAAATATTGTTATCTGGTAATTCTCAGAGCAATCCCACGCTTGTCTGAAACTCGAGCTTATCTACTTTCCCGGTATCACACCAATTACAAAGAACAATTTTTAGTTCTGAGTACAACCTAACATCTGTTAAGCAACTTAACTTAATGCCAAAAGATTTTAAGATGAATTTGATATGATATCAAATCCTATAACTCATCTTAATGATTTTCTATTCTGATAAGTTCGCATGTTCCGGTGGGCATATATAGAGGAGGTATTGGAAGTATTACATTGTTTGTTTGCCTCAGTTTTTAAAATGCAGCTTATTAGTTAGACAACTTCACTTAATGTATTAGTATATGTTAATTAAAATAACTTAATAAATCTTCAAAATCAAAAATAATAACAATGTGAGGTGCGTCTGCAAAGCAGTAACAGAAAGGACGACAAAATGTTATAGTTCTAGCTCATGCAAATATGATAGATATCCAATACAAAATTCATTTTAAGAAAACATAAGATATGATAATGTAAGATACATATCTAAAATGTATAAATTCAAAAACATACTAAATGAATAATTCCAATTCTGCAAATTAAAATACAGAACATAACGAACAAGTAATTACAATATGTAATCTAAAGAACCTCTAGGCAACTAAGAACAGCTGCTTTTCTTCCAGAGCACAAACTTCCCGAAACAAGAAAACATTCATAAAACAAAATATAAATTTATATAAATGATCTCTCATGACTCTCAGCAAAGATTACGACAATGAGTAAACCAAACCCCAGTTCCAGCAGGTCTATGTCTCTCATTATAACCACCAAAGTCAAAGCTTGTTAACAGGTTCAATTTGGGGTAGAGAGCATAGCAAGACTCGAAACGAAAAATATTCTAGTGTAAGAAATAAAGAAAATTTACCACTTGAAATGTGAATTATATCCATGAAAATCTGCCAATTTCAGTTCAACGTTACATCAAATTGGAATAAAGCATTTGTTTACATGAAAGTATAAGCTAACATATTCGGTGGAACAAACAAGAAAAGCCAAATGAAGATGCTATGAATCACAATATGACGGACTAAGAAAATAGTCACGTTTTGGTGCAACTTCACCACTGCACACTGGGCAATCTTGGTCTCGGGCACAGACTGTAGTTAGAGAAGACAATTCTAACCAGAAACTCCGAAGCATTTCAGCTTTTCAATCTAATATCAGTAGTAAAATATTCACATGCTGATCCCTGGAGAAGACATTTAATGAAAGGGCTCACGAAACTAAATGACATCTAGTGAAATACTCCTCCCATATAAGTTGATGCAAAAACACAGCAGTTCAAAGGTAATACAATTTATCTCAATGCACAAGTATAACTATAACACAAATTACATGGACATCAAATAATAGTATGAGACATTAGCTTCATACCTGAAGCAGAAATTTTAAAGACTCTCTTCAAATGTCATACAGATGACCTCCCTGATGGGATATTCAGAGAATCAAGCCAAGCCTATTCACATAAAATGAACAATATATAGCCATCAGAAATGGAAAGTGTTCATTAAATAAAGCAAGACAACCAAAATGTAAGAGAATTCAATGAGATGGTAAAATAGCAAGACTACTTGAATTTTGCTTGGGAGATTGTCATAAAAATAAAGCATTGGTTCTTGGGATTATTGACAAGACAAACCAAGATGTCTGCTTCAAGTTCTTGGTCATCACCATAGTTTTCATCCTCAACTCAAATAGTGTTTGAGCTTGTCCCAAAGTATCAATGTCCATGTGATTAGGAATGAAATAGAAATTTGAAAGGAGATAGTGAATAGCAGAAAAATAATAGAAGAAGGAAGTTGCTGCACTCTATTATTTACTCAATAGATTTTGTTTACAATGAAAGGGCAGGTCATGACTCAGTATGAGACTGAGTCATGACACATACAGCAACACAAAAACAGAATTTAAGAAAAGAGAAGGAGGGATATAGAGAGAGAAACCAGAGGCAAGAGAGTGTCAACACACCACACCCTTTCCCCCTCTCCACTTCCTCTCATTATTTTCGTGCCTAACACAGTCAGTAGGTTGACATTTCCGCATGAAGGACTATACAATACATGAGTGTTTTGCAACCTTTTCAATTGATGAAACTTAGCTTGTACAAAATTATTAGGTTTTTGACCCTATAAGGTGACAAAATCTCCATCCACGTCGAACTTCAATAAGAAAGCACTGAAACCTGCAACATGTGATCCCCAAGTTGCCAATCAAGAAGCTCCCAGTACTAAATAGTTAACATTAAAGTGGTTAAATATAACCATGACAATGTATTTTCACCTGTAGGTTCCTAACACCCCTCAGTAGTCATTGTACATTCCCTAACAATACCTTGAACTAAGGAGAAGATTCAATTGGTAACTTCAAAAATGAGCAATCGAGGTTGAATAAAATTATCATTGTTGCCACTGTCCAAGAGGATCTACACCATAACGTTGTCCTTTGAATTTCAAGGTCCCTAAGCCATTGGCTCAATTAGAGCATTGTAAGATAGATGGTGCTCGGTTTCCAATAGAGGTTCTATAACAGGAGGGTCAGGATCTATTGTTTCTTTCTCAAATTCATGTACTTGCATATAATCATGAGTTTATTGGGGCTTCTATGGTTGGAGGTGAACTTCTCATCACAAGTGTAACATAAATTCTTTCTTCTTCTAATCTGCATTTATGCTGGAGTCATTCTCTTAACATTGATAGGACCCCCCGATTGAGATAAAGGTTTGGTGTTTGGTGTAGGAAGAAGTGGAGGAAAGTTGGTATTTCGGTTTCAATAGAACAGTAGATTTGAATGAAACCTATTGGCAAGAACTTTTGTTGGTATAATTTTCCTCATACAGTCTTGCTAGAGACAGCCTTAGGGACATAATCAAGACCCTGAGCAATCACATCTCTTCGAATTTCTGGTTTTAAAACACTCAAAAAAGCAATCTACCAGTGCATCAGCTGACAATCCAGTAACTCTATTTGATGAAATTGTGAAGGAATGATAGAATTCACTCACAGATCTAGATTGTGACAGTTTAAACGAAATAGAATAAGGGCATTCACATAATGAGAGCCCATACTCCATTTCCAACGCTTTAGTAGAAACCTATGATTGAAAAGGATTAGTCTTTAGTCACTCGATTGTCTAATGGGAATCTTTTCTCTCTCACTCCTACGGTACCCACTACTCTCTGATCCTACACAGTGTCTTTTTTTCTCCAACTAACACTAATTCTTGTCTTTTGCTGATTAGTCCTTCGCTTCTATCCACTTCCTTTGCACTTGAGTTCCTTACAAAATTAGAGCAAATTGAACTGCAACCAATGGCTAAATATACTCTAATGACCAGAAAAGACAAACCTTGCAGGCAGTTCCATGTGATCAAACCCTTAAGTTGGAAATCATCAACGACTATTGGCAAGAGACCTAAAATCTACCCAGGGCCAGAACAAGAATCATAACAAAATAGTCCGCAAAGCAAAAGTTTCATTTGAAACAAGAGACCTAGCCTAAGAAATATCACTGCAAAATCACAAAAGGCCTGGAGGGATGTGGACTTTTGTCTTCAAACCTTCAAAACAAGAAATCTATGTTTTTGTCCTCTTTCCTGAAACTATAGTTCAAGATACTTAATTAGAGTTTTCATTAGTAGCCATAATGCTCATTCCGAAACATTAATTTTCCAGCTATTTGCACTTCCGTACTAACTTCCTTCGTTAAACAAGTTCAACTTCAGGTACTGAAATACTTCAACACAAATTTAAAATGTAAGTAATGCATCTCGTTAGGCAATGCACGTTCCTAGTTAACCTGTGCCACTGCCTATTCTCCATGTGATTTGCTGTGAAGTTATAAATTAATTAAAGATGCCAAAAATCAAGCAACATTTTATCCCATCTAAAAGTAAAAATAAGCCATCCTTCTTCCTTTCCTCAATAAGCTCCCCACCTCTTTGATAATTTTCTTCTCCTTTCCTTCAAACTGGTTGCACAATGCATCTAATACCATACAACAAACGAAACAAAATACGTTATGACTTGGGTATATCTATTGTACTATTCTGGTCAGGCTGTACACTGTACGCCCTGATATACATAGAAGAAAGTACCACCTCTGAAAAATACAGTGCGAAAAGGACACATTTTACAGTTTATTTCATGAAAAAAACACTTGCTCAAGAACAACACAACTTGTAATTAAAGATTCTAATACTTTAATGGGAGCAGATCCTCTCCGATGAAACAAAATGACATAATTCAATACAGTAATTAATCTAACCATTGAATTTTTCAATTTTGATTTTATAAAAAAAGCTATTAAATTGATAAAATGTAATCAAAAGGTTAGATCCACTTCAGTGGTAATGTCACTGGCACAAGATACATTCCCAATTTAAATTAAAATTTGTAAATTTGTATTCTATAACTATCTAATAGCAACGGAAAGTATGACAGATACTAAATTTTTCTGATAAGCATAGATTACTTTTTTTGAATTGTAATATTTACTTTTACCACTTAAGAAAACAGCAGAGAGCAAGACGAGTAAGAACATTAAAATTAAAACCATATTGAAACCATACTTTTAAATATGAAACGGGATAATTGGCAAATTGAATAGTTTTCAAATGATTACTTTAACAACACGTTGGATTCATGCAGTGGATAGCAGATCCATAACAATTTCCGGGATTTATATTCTACCATGAGGAAGGTACAATGGCATTCATGGAAACTGATGCCAATGCATCAGAGATTGAAAGTCAATCTATTCAGCCTAAGTACAGGACTCGGACAACAATTTATATTTGTGAGCATGACAAGAAAACAGTAACCAATTTCTAGCTCTCCATTCCGTATATCAAGTGCAATAACTCTAACCAAAATATCGAGGGAAAATTGATAAAACAAACAACCCTGCATAAGGAAACAACACAGGAAAGATAAAAACAGAATAATGAATGAAGGCATAGGTGACGGCACACTTGATAGTTCTTATCTTGTAGCTTTCTTTCTCCATTCAGTTTGTCCCCGGTTTATCTCAAGTCCAGCAGTAGACAACCTAAGTAGATGCAGAAACTGGGGATTGGCTTCCTTTGCAATGGCAGATCCATTGGTTCCTTTCAGTTCTGAAACTGCCTCAGCATCACCCTGGATCATTTTCACACCAGCGAGGAATCAACTACGTCATATTGTCTGCACTCTCATCTGTAATCCAAGGTAATACTCTGCAACTCATGGCTACCAATGATTTCCTGTGGCATGCTTTGACATAACAAGCCTGTAAGTTAGTTGGTGGCATCAATAACATGCAACACCATTTTTTGTATAAAATTAACATTACATAGTTTGTGCCTTCGTTAAACAAGTTCAACTTCAGGTAGAAGGCACTGAAAATACTTCAACACAAATTTAAAATGCGGCACTAGATATGTAAACTTCGTCCGATCTCGTACTTTCAATTCAATATTGCAATGGTACATCTAGTTTGGAATAGAACAGTAGTTACATGAAAATGTCAAGGTAACATTTTTGGGGAAACAGGTAAGAAAAGTCAAATGAATATGCTATAAATCACAATACAATTAACTAAAAAAAGAGTCATGTCTTGGTGCAATATCAACCACTGCACATCACTTATTGCTAATCTCAGTCCCAGGCACAGCAGTTAGAGAAGGCACTTCCTCAAAGAACTAATTCTAATAAGAAATCCAGCAGCATCACAGCTTCTCAATCAACCTAACCATGAAAGAATTCACAGCTGAAGCATCCAGAACAATCCATGATGATTCAAATAACTCATGGAAGAACTCAGTTCCAATCTCCTCTGCAGCCGTCCTAAATGCAATCCCAAATGCATTCCCACGAGCCCCAGCCAAACGTGGCCTCCCACAAACCCCTACAATCAGCACCTTCCCAGGCTCTTGTGATACACAAGCACAAAGCAAAGGTTTCATTGTCGCCCCCCTCTCCCTCAAAGCATCCATAAGAAAATAACAAAACTTAGTCAATGCCTGTGGGTACCCCAACAACTTAGCATCACTTGAATCCTCCAATTTCAACCACCGGAAACTCCTCCCACTCCTAATGCACCCATTCTTAGTAATTGCAGCACTCCCTTGCCTTAAAATGGCCCTCTGAATCTTAATAGCATGTTGCATCCCGGTTCTCAAGCTGTCAATATTGTTCAAAGAAAGCGCATCGTATGCCACACCAAATTGCTTAGAAGCACTAGAACCATCCGATTTCACGAAAGACTCGAGCAAAGCAGTCACGCCATACACTACATCCGCGGCAGAAACCTTAGAACTATACTTAAGAGTCCTCTGGAAACTCCTGTAGTAGAAATCAGTAAGTCCATACTCAGGCAAAAACCGCTCAAACTCCTCCTTCATCTTGCGCTTCACCTCCACATTCATGTGCTGAAACTTCTGATGGCAATCGGTAAGAGCAAACCCCATCCTCCCAAACAGAAGGTTCAACTTCTTCACCCCATTCTCACTCCACGTCTTCAACTTAGTGGCAATGTACGAAGAGCACATCATGGAGTCAAACAAGCTCCACTCCTGCAACAGCATAAGCCTTGGCTGGTCCTCATAAGTAATCCGCGAAGAATTCGGGGCACGAATTTTCGTCCCATCCTTCAGTGTAACCGAAGTAACCACATCCAAATTCCCAGAACTGTTTATATGCTGCTCAAGCTCCATAACCCCATCCAGGTACCTCTCATCACTCAACCTCTCATGCACAAACTGATCCGTGAGCGAAACGCAGGCCAACCAGAGCAACTCATTGGTGTTCTTCCTGAGAGAATCCGCGAGCTCGTACATCAAACACCCGGACGGCTTCCCATGGAAAGTCCCCAAACGGTAGTAGTCCTTCTTCATCTTCCGGTACAGTGTAATCGGATCCTCCTCGTCATCCTCGTTCTTTTTTCTCCTCTTTCTAGATCCGGTTTCGTCGTCGTCAGACTCCGATTCAGATTCAGATTCAGGTTCAGATTCATCACCATCAGCCGCAGTGGCGTTGGCAAGTGTGGTGAGGTCGAAGTCATAGGCAAGATCAGACTGCTGCTCGTCGTATTTGGTGAAGAGGACAACAACGGCGTCGTTTTGGTCACTGAGGTTACGGAGATGGATGGGCCTGTGGCTGTCGACAACAAAGACGCGAACATTGGGGCCAAGACTGAGGCTTTTGCGGAGGTCCCGGTGGTTGCCCCAATTGACCAAAACAATGGAGAGAGGGTCGTCGTCTAAGGCAGAAGAAGATACATACTTATGGATCTCGTGGAAGGAGGAGACAGGGTAGCAGGCGTATTGAATGGAATCGGATTCGAGAATATGGAAGATGATCTTGAGAGCGCAGAGAGAATCAACGTCGGAGGTTGAAGGGAAAATGAGAACCGGCGAAGAGGAAGAAGATAAAGCAGAATCACGAAGCTTGGCGTAGAAGGAATCAACGCTTTGTTCTCTCATTGTAACCTTGAAGAAGAAAGGGTTTGGGGTTTGTTGTGTGAAAAATGATGAATCATGAGGATAATTGGGAATTTTGAAGAGGAGAAGATTCAGAAAGAACACAGGTTGTGTTTGAACTTTTTGAAATGAAAATGAAAATTTGCAATGGCGGGGAAATATTAGGCGCCTTCGAATTTCATAATTGGAATTGTTTTGGCATGTGTGTGAGAAGTATATAAACACGTGGGAATGTTTCTCGGTCCACCTCACTAAATGGACTAGTGGACCCAGTTGACTATGTTATATAATTGATACATGATTTAAAAATTCCTTTATGTAATTTCTTTATACAAAAATTGCTATTTTTATCTTTTCTTTAAAAGTTAAAATTTGTCTAAAATTTTCCTTAATTTCTAATTTCTATAAAAGGTGAAAAACATTTTTTTATGTAAGTATGTAGTGACTTTCTTTGAGTAGTATTAACAGATAATAACTAAAAATAAATAAAAAATCAATTCAATTTAAATCTTTCATAATTTTGATATCTTCAACTTAACCTCTATTAGTTTTTTTTTTTTATGTTGGATGCTTAATTTTTATACTTTTTTATAAAATCCCTACAATTTTATTGTTAATTCAATAATTTTGTCTTGTTATATTAGTTAATTATCTTATGGGTTAAGAAATATGATATTAAAAAAATTATTTATCATGTTACAAAGAATATATTAACACAAAATAATAAATCACACCATCTAATTAATCAAAAAGTTAAATTACAAAAACTTAATTAAAAAATATACAAATTTTAAATATTTAATACACAAAAAAATATTAAAAACTAAATATACAAAAATTTAAAACATAATTAAAATAAAATAAAATAAATAAGTAAATATAGACTTCATTTATTAACTTCTTACATATTGAAAATGTATTTATTTAGCAATTCCAATTTTAGTGTTTCCATTTGGGTAGTATTAACACTTTTGTATTGAAATATTGAATTTGTGCAGAATATTCTCTCATTCTCAAGTTTTGGAAAACACTCACTAAAAGTGTCCCTACATGAGTTTTTTATTATTTTCCAGCAGTTGCATTTGTTAGGTAAATATGACTTCTCCTCAATTCACCTCTTACAAGTAAATACTTTTCACCATATATAAATACTTGAAATCCACGGAATAATTAATATATATATATATATATATATATATTAATTAGTTCATTCATTTATGTAATTTCATAATTAAAGTACAAAGTCAATCCAATAGTATGGTCGAAATCAAAAGTAGATGTAAGATAAGGATACTGGATTTACTATTTTATTCATTTTGTACAGTTTTTATTGTAAGATATTCTTATATTTATTTTCTAATCTAAATTATTATATCTGTGCATGAGAGTTCATATTTACTATTTTAACCTGGATATAAGGAAAGGTTTACAAAAGATAAAAATGGAAATGAATGATGAGAAAAGTTTTAATATCTGATGTTAATTTACATCAAAACCAATAATTTTACTTTAAACAATTTATCAAATAATGTAAAGATTCTTTAATCGTCTTTTTTATTCTCAATCATCGGCATTGTTCTGTGTAAAAAACATTACTTTAACATATTTTTTATATTTTTTATGTATATACATCCATATCTTTTAGGATTGCATTTATGATCTTTTTTTCTTACACATAAATGAATTAATCTTATAGCTTGAATATTTGTTATTAATTTGTTAATTGACATGTTATGACTAAGATGGAAGATAAGTGTGACATTTCTTTTAATATAAAATTCTAATAAATTAAACATCACAACACAAGTTATATTGAAAAGCCACATAAACTATATGAGAATTAATCATTATAGTTATCTAAAATATACTTGACAAGAAATATGAAGGGCAAGAATGTCATAAGCATGTCTTAAAAATGTAAAACAGTTTAGCAAAAATTTGCTCACATAACAAAGAATTACAAAAAGCAGTTTCAAACAAAAGGTGTTTGAAAGAGCAATAACAAATGCACCTAAACTACACAACAGCATCTCCACCATTTTGATGGTCACCAGGAGTCTCAACATCTGCTTACACCAACATTTGTTAATCATTGCAAAAAGGTAAACACAATAAGGAACCAAACACAAAAAGAAAGAAGGGTAAGCTAGTGAAAATAATTTTAATAGATAAATAAGTAGATTATGAACAAGCAAGTTATTAAGCATAAACAACAGGTGATGCCAACCAATAAAATGACTCTCTATCTCGATTATCTGGATACATGTAATGAAATTGAATTCACTAGTTGTTTGCACTTCTGGTGACCTCTACTTCTCTACAGAGCCATTGCCAATGGGATTCACCCTACCACACACAAGGTTAGTCCATGATCATTCTAAGGTCATTATCCTGCCAGAGACTATAACTCATGTTACTCTCACCACATGAACCACCAGTCTACTCTATGTTAGTCTGACTGATTCATTAGAGTGTGAGGATGCAGCCTTACTTGAATCTTTAAGTCATTACACATACTATTTTATCATCAAAAGGGATCTCTCCATGAAATTCCCACACCAAGTCCACATGGAATCTCAAAACATTTTCATCCACTACTACAAAATACATATTTTACATCGATTATTTTTAAGTTATTATATCAATTATAGATCCGATGTAGATGTCATCGATGTAGAATGTCACAAACTTATTACATAGGTTATATATATAACCGATTTAATATTTGAATTCAATTTAAAGTTTTTATTTCATCAATCTATTTTCTCCTCAAATAAACGCATCCCATATGAGTTGGGGACTTATGAAAATTTCATATCTAAAATATTTTAAATTGCAAATTGAACTCCAAATATTTTACATTTCATTATAAATTGGTTCTTACTTAATATTTACCATTTGCAACTTAAACGGAAAGTTAAGACCCAACCCAACTTGTCAGACTGAGCCAAACCAACCCAACTTGCCAAACTAGGCCAAACCAACCCAACTTGGGTTCAGCCAATCCCAATGTCTGATGTGGGTTCAAACTTGGTCGACATTGTCTCAAGTTCAATTAGCATGGCATGAATATGAACTTTGCTCGACATTGCCTTGACGTTAGTCCAACTCAACTCAACATCGACTTGACTCGATGTGAGCCCAACTTGACATAGTCAAAGGTCAATTTGACTTGATTCAACTAAAGATGGATCTCACTCAACTTGGCTCGGTGGACCGAATCAAGTTGGTTTTATTTTAACCTAACTAGACTCGACCTAACATTGGTCTAAGCAACTTGATTTGATGTAGCCCAACTCTATCTGACCTAGCATTGACACAATTATACTCGATCTAACATGGACCTGGCCCAACTAGGTCGAAAGTGGGCCCTACTTAACTCGGTTTGGGATAGGTCAGGCTCACTCAACCAAAGATAAGCTTAACTTGACTTAGTCTAAGGTGGATCCAACATGAATTAACCAAGTGTGAACCCAACTTGACTTAACATGAAGTGAACCTAACTCAACTTGATCAACAGTGGACTAGACCAGACTTAACCAAACATGACTCAACTAGAGTTGAAATCGCCTTATTTAGCATTAACTAGACCTACCTTGACTTAATCAAAAGTGAATTCGACTCTATTTGATTTCGGCCAAGAGTAGAAAGATCGGTATATTATTTTGCTATTGGTAATGCATTATTAATGATATGTATAGAACAAAGTGTCACCACATTCAAAAAATAAAGTGGAAAAAAGACACATTTTAAAGTTTATTCCAGGAAAGCAAGACTTGATCAAGAACAACACAGCTTGTAATTAAAGATCCTAAATAATTTAAATCCGAGCAGACCCTCTCTTATGAAAAAAAAAAAAATACATGACTCAAGACAGTAATTATTCTAACTACTGAATTTTTCAATTTTCATTTTATGAAAAAGTTATCCGACTAATAAAATTTAGTCAACTGTTAAGATCCACTGCAGTTGTAGTGTCACTCCACTAGATCCTTTCCCAATTTAAATGATAACTTGTACTTCATTCTACAGCATCGACAAGCATAACTCCTATCACAGATACTAAACTGTTCTGATAAGCATAGATTAGTTTTGAATAGTAATACTTGATTTTGCCGCATAAGAAAACAACAGAGAGCAGGATGAGTAAGGACATTAACATTTAAAATCGTACTTTTAAAGATGAAACGGGATAATTTGATAATTGAATAATCATCAAATGATTACTTAAACAACACATAGTTGGAGTCATGCAGTAGATAGCAGATCCAAAAACAATAAATATCCTTGGAATTATATTCTTCCAAGGTTCAATGACATTCATGGAAATTGATGCCAATGAATCAGAGATTGAAGTCAATCTATTCATCCTAAGAACAGGATTTGGGCAACAATTTATATTTGTGTGAACATGACAAGATAACAGTAACAAATTTCTAGCACTCCACTCCCTATATCAAGTGCAATAACTTCTAAGCAAAATATTGTGGGAAAATTGATAAGACAACCTGCATAAGGAAACAACACAAGGAAGATAAAAAGCACACTTGATGGATTTCATCTTGGAGCTTTCTTTCTCCATTCTGTTCGTCCCCGGTTTATCTCAAGTCCATTAGTAGACAACCGAAGTAGATGCAGAAACTGCTGCTTGGCTTCCTTTGAAATGGCAGATCCATTTGTTGCTTTCAGTTCTGGAACTGCCTCAGCATCACCCTGGATCATTTCCACACCAGTGAGGGAATCAACTACGTCACGTTGTCCGCATTCTCGTCTATAATCCAAGGTGATACTCTGCAACTCATGGCTATCAATGATTTCCTGAGGCATGCTCTGACATAACAAGTCCATAAGTTAGTTAGTGACATCAATGATATACGACACCCTTTTTTGTATATATTAACATAACATTGTACGTGAATTTGTTATGACAAGGGTAACAATAGAATATAATAGGCAACATACCAGAAGAGAAAGAAAAGAATTCCAAATCAAATGAAGTGTCTGAGAGGTAAGTTAGTTTTCAGTAGTCTACCGAATATATTCTTGATCATACATTTTGTCAAAAGATAGACAGACCCCTTCATGAAGCAAAATTTCATTTGGTTGTTTCGAAAACAGTGTTTAAACTGCTTAAATTATCAACTTATATGTTAAACAGATTGCCCCTCTATTTTCTTTTTCATCATGATCTAGAGCAGAATAAAAAAAATACTTTTATTACTTGTTTGCAAAAGCCAATTTTGATTCTAGAAATGGGTTAAAACCATGTTTCTTCTTTTTACTTTCAGGGTTTTAAACATGGAAGAAAAGTTGTAAATAACAAATTCAAAGCAACACTGGCATATCTAAGAAATTGTAAATATTCTAGTAGTGAATTAAGAACAGTATACAGGTCATTATTAGTAGTGAATTATGAAATGTAAGTCCCCAGTCACAGTCATTTTGAAGAAATAACACACAAGTATCCAAAAACATTGAAAATAAGGATAAGAAGCATATAAGTATCTATGAAACATATCGAGTGAGAATATCTAATATAAATTTTGTCAGTCTAACCATTGAATAATCAATACTTGTGGTTTTGATCTAAGATGCTAAATGTCGGAAAAATTGAACATAGTAAGTACGCAATCAAGTATTGATATTTTCTTAATTTTGAAAACACTCCACCTTGAGATATAAAGATAAATCAGAACTAAGATATAAACTGCTTATCCAAAAGTTCATTTTGTGAGACATAAATTTAAAAGAAAGTCTAACAACCTCAAGCACCCATCCAATATAGGCAACATTGTTAACATGCTGATTCATGTCCAGATCTGCTCTTCTTGGCTGCAAATTTGAAAAGGCAGGGTGAGAAGGCAGGTTCTTGAACATTATTAAAATATGCTGGATTTGCCAACTATTTTATCACCAATGAAATTCCTTCTTTTGCGACAGTCAAAAAGAAAAAAGAAACTAACAGAAAAAGATTCTCTGAGCCAAATAATCATACCACAAGTCCAACTTTGGAATACTGAGCAGGGTCTTCCAATTTTGGAATTTTCTTCAGGCAATTACTGTCCTCCTCAGGAATTGCTAATCTAAAACCACAGAAGAGAAATTGGAGAAAGAAAACAAAATTAACCACAGGTTAAGCAGTAAGCCAGAAAGGGTATTGAAAATTGAAACTCATCAATCACGAACACTAGCAAGACAACCAATGAAGAATGATCATTGGGCCATACTCAAACCAAGCTACTTGTAACATGCTAACTAAGTCATAAATAAATTGTTCAAAATTCAATTTTTGTACTAATTAGAAATTACGAAATAAAAAAGATGGATCTTTTATAGGAAGATTAATTTTTTTCAAAATAATGGAAGATAGCATGTGAAGTAAAGCTCCCCACGACTTTATCAGAAACCACTATGAAACTTCCTCACATCTTTTCCTAAAGATGGGAAGTGCAGAAGCCGCTGAAAGTAATAGAATCCAAGTTTGTTGTGTTGATAGAAACGGTATCAAATTCAGAACCAGATATTCATAATATTGATGATTGTTATGATAAATATCCTTTATTTGTCAATTAAGAAATCTATACATTAGCAATAGTTGATCCTTAATTATGAAAGTGATGAAACAGTTATTTTCACCACTATGAGTCCACCATCAAGAGAAGTCGGTAAAGAGCTAAAAGGTCATTGAGTTCAGAAAGAGTCCAATCAGTTATAGATTTATGCAGGATGATCCTTAGATATAGAACTTCTCCATATTTTCCGAAGTGTTTTAGTGAGGTAAATTCAGATAACATCAACAGGCTAGTTTTCAGACTTGTATTCCTTCATTTTAACTCATTGCTATTGGTGAAACTTGCTCAGGAAAATGTTTAACTACAAATCAACAAATAATGTTTCTTGAAATGTGAATCTGTATGCGCATGTAACAAATTAACTCATGCCATCAGGGCTTTATCAATATTATATATCTTCTGCTTATCAAGTCTAGTTATTACTTCAATGAACAAGACTTAAGAGCACCTAAATAAAAGAAATCATGGGGCAAATTTTGTGTATCTTGTAATGCATTAGCAGCATATGAGAAAGAAAAATGGCTACCTGGGCTCTCGAGGACAATAAACCAAGACCTCCTCACGAACATCATCAGAAACCTTTTGGAGTCGTCTGGTGTCCTGATTCATCATTACCCATTTGCTGAAACATTAAATTTAAATGTATCATGATTTGCGGCCATGGATAATTTTCCATCACATAGATCTTTGGACAGTATTGTTTCTGAGTTTTATGCGCTTATAAAATCCCTAGCATCCCTGTGACTAGGGATGAAGTTTAATAACCGGTAGTTGAGTTTTTCATCCTTTTGCTTCAATAGCATGGATATATTATATAGGCTAATAATTGATGGTTGGTACCAAATAAACTATTGTAAATTCAAATGAGGAAAGAGATTTTACAATACATGAACAAAAGTGACAAGTAGGAAAAGCATGTGATGGGTCCTGTACAAGGTTGCCCAGAAATCAAAGAATTGTGAGATATCATCCTACAGGATGAAGGCCTATCCTACTGCTTGTTAACAATTTACCTGCCATTCATGAACCGAAAGCAGTCATGCCATAAAAACTCAGTAGAATACAGTGCATAAGTAATATTTATCATCAAAGTGATTAAACTAAAGTAGCAAAATATATAAAAGCGTCACAATTCACAACATCCAGTTGGAAGGTAAATGTTCACCTTGTTGCCCTTCCAATAACTTGATCGGTCGCAAAGTCTTTCATTATAAAATCACGCCTTGTTCCAACCCTTCCTTCTCCTTGACACCATGTCTCTATCTCAACAACATCACTCCTGTTGAAATCATCTATGTTAGACTTTTCAAATTAGAGTATATAAATTAAGCTTTTATAAAAAACAAGAACCCACCAAGCAGGGTATTTGTATATTTCAATGTGCATGCGAGCAGTAACCCATATGAGACGCAATTTTCTCATCGTAGGGGTGGTTGCAAAACCATCAGTAGAATATCCAACACTCTGAGCATGATTGCATCCAACCTCCTGCAACACAATCACCAGATGTTTCAGATTTCGAGCAATGAATACAATTGGACATGTTCTATATATCAGATAATACAGCTCCCAAGGTTAGATCTGTCTTCCTTTTATTTAATTAAGCAGCCTCTAGATGTCATCCAAATGTATTTGATACCTTCAAAAATCAATCAATTTTTCCAAATGATTATTGTCTTTAAGTTTGGATGAGTAAAGGAACTGCCTTGTCTCCATCCTGAGACGCAATGATGGTGTTACAGTGAGCAAACATTATGCACAAGACCAAGATCAGAAACGAGAGTACTTTTCATTTCATGACAATTATTCAAGGAAACAAAATAGTGATCTATAAAAAGAATCAGGAAGAACAAAAACAAACAAAGCACAGTTTTCCAAAATCTTATACTCCAATACTCCGTGCATAGAATACAGCGCCATCCAAATCGGCACAAAAAAGCAAGACTAAACACTATAAAACATAAACCAAACAACCTAAAAATGCCACAAATCTTCAAGTTGAACTTCAGAACATCAATAATAAAGAATAAAAAACAACCCCAATTGCAAAAAATATTCCTTTTTCACTTAGAAATAGAAAAAAAAAAAAAAACAATTTCCCAAACACAAAACAAACAAAAAAAAAAAAAAAAAAAAAAACCAAAAAAAACAAAAACAAAAAAAAACAAAAAAAAAAAAGTTAAACTTCAGAAAAAAAAAAATAAAAAATAAAAAACAACACAAAAAAAAAAAAATATTCCTTTTTCACTTAGAAATAAAAAAAAAAAAAAAAACTATTTCCCAATCTAAA
>Ga0099822_1003573_pt1 | contig 19980 bp, 7 predicted proteins | sample CowpeawhiteBW_FD_76839 | JGI IMG/M metagenome (GOLD analysis project Ga0099822, IMG submission 76839) | Root nodule microbial communities of legume samples collected from California USA - Cow pea white BW | ecosystem: Host-associated > Plants > Roots > Nodule | place: USA: California | collected...
CAAATGGTCGTAATTCACTTGGGTTTCCCCTAGTCATGCACCAAAATACATTAATTCTAGTGATATTGGCATAACATAGGGTATAACTACAAGTATACTCAAATGAACTCCAAATGACTTGAAAATTTGTAGGATTGTCCTTTGAGTGCTCAAACAGAACCACAAAAAAACTCAGATCAAAACTCAAAGTACAGGTATTTTTAAAAGTTTTTTAAAAGTGGAAAAATGAAGAAAAATCACAAAAAACATTGCTGAAATGTAGAAAATGGCATTTTCTGGAGAATCTGAGTTCGCAAACCAAAAAAGCAGGTTCCAACAAGGTAGGAAATCAAATTCCACCCCAAATGCATATAAAACAATAGTGATTCTGATAACCAGAGCAAAAGTTATGGTCCTCTGAAGTTTGACTAAAAATCAGTCCAAAATGTTTTTGAATCTCTCAACTCAGACCATACCAACTGCTCCAGCTATTTTTTCCATCAAGTTCAATGTCTTAGAAGTCGGGGAAAAAATGTCAAGTCAAAACAAGCCCCGTAGCTACCAGAACAAAAATCCAGAAGTTAAATGTCAGATTCAGACACTATTCATGCACTATTCACTACTACAAATGACACTATTCACGCACGCCGTGACACTATTCACTCTACTACACAGACAACATGCACACTACACGAAAACACAAAGAAACACTACCACAATGAACATACACCAACTCAACCACACTTGAACTACACACACACACCAAAACACTGAACACAAACACACTGAAAATTTTACTTTGAACAAAACGATTGGTCCCCGACAACGGCGCCAAATTTGATAGAGGTCGTACCCTACCAAATTAAAATAGATAAAATGCAGTATAGGAAAGTGAATCAAGTCGTCTCCCAACGACCAATATTTTCATTCAAAGCTTAAATTTCCATATGAACACAACAATAACACAAAGGGGGGGGGGGGGTTTGGCAGATTCACACAAAATTGCTAAATTCTAATAGAAACGGCGAAACTTAATTAAACATAGAATTCAAAATATATTGATTCCTTGATTCCACTGAAAATCCACCAATCACAGGTTACTAAATCAATTATCTTATTCAATTTACTCTCATAAAATCTGAATTAATTAATTATGCGAAAATTAACACAGCTTCATTATGCCATTAAGCATACCACACATTCTTCTTTCAATTTCACACACACACAGATTAAGCAACTGTGGCAGAACCCGAACTCACTAAGCATGACAAGGGTTCTAAAATTGTGGAAAACATGGACCCATGATTAAGCATCACAAATTCCATTTCATTCAAAGCTACGAAATTGAATAGGATGAAGAGAAAATAGGAAGTGGAGTGCACTGCAAAACATCAACCTCATGGTTTCAATTCAATTTCTTCAAGGAACCAATATGAAAAACTTAGCTAGACATGGAAAATGGAACAATCAACCACTTCGAATTTGAAACAGAATATCAAACTCAAAAACCCTAACCTATGAATTCTCTGAAAAAGAGAGATTTCAAACTTCAATGGAATGTAAAACGATGTTGTGATATATAAACACGAAAACCCCATTAATGGGTGTTGATCTAAGTCTATAAAACCACAAAACGAGCTGCCCAAGATAGAAAACGAATTCAAAACGTAAAACCCTCAATGGTTGCTGTCAAATGTGCATAAAAACGATAAAAACTAGCCAAAAATGTGAAAAATCGCAAGGAGCACCTCCATGGAAGCTTAGAGAACGAAAATGGTGGTTAGAGAGAATGTAGAAGATGAAGTTGCGGCTGGGTGCATGGAAGGAGACCTAAAACTCGTGGTCACATCCATTCTGCCACTCATATTTACAAAATTGCCACTCTGCCACTCATATTTACAAAATTGCCACTCTGCCACTCAGAATTACAAAATTGCCACTCTTGGGCCTCTAATGTTGGCACATTCACTCTGCTGACGTGGAAATGACATGGAAATTATGTGGAAATGATGTGGCGACTCTCTTCAACTGAATATTGATGTCCAAGCTCCAAAATTTCTTCACCCAAATACCTAAAAATAATTATTAAACAAAAATTAGGCTAAGTAATGTGAAAGTAGTCCAAATTCAGAACAGTGGCCCAATAAAGCCCAACAGATGAAAAACACTCTAAAGATGAATAATTAAGCACTGAACAACTGTCTAATGGGTACACAAAGGCTAGTGGAATGGAAGAAAATAATGACTCATCACCCGCCAGGCGGTGTCTATAGTAATTGATGGTATAAAGGCGCTTGGCGCCTGGCGGTATGTGTCCCCCGCCAGGCAATTATGCTGCAGCAGCCTTGGGTTGTTGGTTTTGTGTGCGTGATCTACAAGGCATTAGTGATGCTTCAAAGGTGGGATTGCTGGTGTTCCTCGAGTTGAGCCTAAAATGTATCCCTCAAGTTGAGTTCGGGATAGGGGTTAAGCACGTAGCATTCCTCGACTTGAGCTCGGAATGGCATCCCTCGAGTTGAGCTCGGGATGGCGGATGAACATGAGGAACCCTTGAGTTGAGCTCAGGTTAACGAGTGTTGTCAGTATGAGTGTGTTGGTTGTGGCCAGTACGGATGGGTCCAGATAGATTGTCATCCTCAATGGTTAGCTGACGAGTTTGCTAGTCTTGGGACGTCGCGAACTATGTTCGTATTTGGGAGCTCCACTTAGCGTTGCGGTGTATGATCCGCAGCAATGGTTTCCCGCACGTGCTCTATCGGTTGTGGCCGATAGGTATGGCAATAAGTCATTTTGAGGTAATTACTAGAAGATGTAGAACACAATTCACATGGTTGTGGACATGTGGTATGGAACTAAAGAAAGGAAATTTCCCTTGATGTGAATGATGTGTGATATATAAGTGTTTTACATATGTGAATATATATTTATATGTTTTATCTATTAAGCTCACCCTATCTACTTTTGGTTGGCGATGATCGTGTACGCAGTATACATGAGCAGATGATGTTGTTGTAGGTAGTTTTAGTGAGGCTTAGCTACGGAGCGGGGATAGCTTGGGGAGTTTTATATTTTGAGTTTTTAAAATAAATTGTAATCCTTGTATTACACAACTTTTGGATATTATGATATTATATATAATTATGGTTGTTCGATTTATTATTGATATAATAAAAGTTTTAAATTTCTCGCGCTTTTGGGAAATGATTTTTTATTCAATGAAGCGTAATTATTACTTTCTTTATTTTATTATTTAAATTCGTAATATTCGGTCAGGATGTTACAATTTGTGATTAATATTCTATAAATATAGGTAGACCCCAGCAATTAAAGGTACGCAATTCATTAATACAGAAAATTGAGATTTGACTTTGAAATCTCTCGCTGACTTGATCGTTGGAGTCCTTTCTACAGGTAACCTCTCAAATATCCTTTCCGACAGCTGGATACAAAGACATACCCCGCAAGATCGCAAAGTATCCATTTGAGAGGTTCGAAGATTGGGTAAGGCAATATTTATGTCTCATGAAAATCTGTTATTGTTCTACGGGAACAATTGGCGCCCACCGTGGGGCACGAATAGCACCTTACCAACCAAAGAATCTCTGAAGATGGTTTACACCCGCAGCAAAGTTGGCGTCTCTAAACAGGCGGAAATATTATCCAAGGATGTCACTGTAAAGCATGTCGACTTAGCCGCCATCCTTGAAGGGCAGGCTAAGATGCAACAAAAGAATGTTGTCTGCCTTAAGCCTTTGTTAAAATCGTTGATATGCTCTTAACTTTTATATTTCTTTAAATCCTTCAACTCGTTCTCGATACCGGCATATTTTTCTTTTAGCTCATCATTGTCTTCCTCCAGATTCTTAATTTTTCTTTCATTTTCTTTTCTGAGTCCAAATTTCGCAAACTATATATAAAACCAAACAGGGTAAAAAATTTGATCAAAAATCATCACAAACAAAACTTTGCCTAAGGGAAAAGTTCTTTACTTATGCAACATAAATTCCATAGAACTAATAATGCAGGTTCATAGGTCACATAAAGCTCTAGCAAATCATGAGTGACAAATAACAAACACTGCTCACCTCTGTGTGGTAATTATGCTTCCATAGTTCCTCCATTTGGTGTATTTGCTTATGGTCAGTTATTGATGTTTGTGGCTTATCAAATGCTGCAAATTTAGGTGCATTCTTATTAATAAAATATTTCATTTACATAAGAATTTCAAAGTACAAAATGATGTGAAAGGTACTCACAGTCAAGGAATTTGAGAGCAAAACAAAACAACCCATTCTATGAAGAATGCACAAGAGTCCAAATACGCAACTCTACAACTCCTAAATTGTAGGTAGCCTGTAATTAGAGAGAAAAGAACTTAGAATCATGCCTTTCTTAACAATAATATACACATTGTAAAGTTGTTAGTTCAATAAATTACGTAGTGCTAGTTGTTTTCGATAAATTCATTGATCATCAAAGCATTTTGCCCATACATTAAATGTGAAATCCAGAAACCCCAAATCCATCAGCTTTTGATATCCCCTGTTTCATTGGAAATGAAATGCATAAAGCAATAACTTAGGTTTTCCTATTATGATATAAATGCTTCAATTTTTCACTGAAGAGTTTGTGTGATTAACTTACTTTTTGATAGAATGAAACCACCTAATGCAAGAAGCGTGAGAACAGTAGAGATCCAAATGTGTTGGCGAAGTCTCAAGGTCGACAATGGAGCTCCGAACTGCACCGCAAGAAGACGATTTGCGTGGACGACACGCGATTGTATTGATTTGCACGATGGAGAAGTGTGATATCCGTCGATTATTGCTTCGTAGTCTCAACGGTTCTGGCCAGCTTCAAGGAGATTCGTCATTGGCTGACGGCGGGGTGCTATGGTGGCTTCAATCGAGACAACGAGGTGTTGTGGTGGCTTCAATCTGGAAAATGTTTCTTTTATGTTAGGGTAAAGATAATTAGGGTAAGGAGAGCTAAATATTTATTTCTTGAGTTGATCTATTTTTGTTTTAATAAAAAATAATAAATGGGAGGGAATTTCAAATAAAAAATTAAGAGGGAAAGAAGAGCTTGAGGGAAAATGAACGCGGATTAGTACAAAATACTACAATAACAACGTTTGTAAATGACATATTTTATATACAAAATATGGCAGTTATAAAATTGTCATATTATACAACAAATTATGGCAGTCTTTTAGAACCACCGTATTAAAACCGCCATATTTACTTTAATTTTTTGTAGTGGCACCTCACTTTCCACGGACCTAGTTGTTTTCTTTCAGCCGTCCACTCCTCCCTCTCTTTATCCCATCTCTCCCCATCAGGCTTGGCCTCCAAAGTCTTCAATTTTTCCCGAACTTGCCTACCATCCGGCCTAGAATCAAGGCCTTGCTGTTAAATTCCAGCATAACCTTTACCATCGCATTAGGCTCCATATTATCTATAGAGGATATCACAGCCTCCGCCAGATTGATGTCAATATCACGACGGACAGATGTCTCTGGCAACTCTATTAAGCAATCTTCAAGCTTTTTAATCTCTATCGTCGATGTCGGTCCTAGTAGTTCGACCCTTACCCACTTCATATCTTTCCTAACTTCATTTTGAACGGGAACTGACGCCTTCCACTTCGAGCCGCCATGAACCCGAACATACCAAACATTACGGAAACAATAAAAAAGGATACCTTCTAAATCAACAAGCGAATGCACTAATAAATAAACTCTAACTAAGCCCTTAGTGGGTAGCTTATCGCTAAATCTCCCAAAAACTTTTATTACTCATTTGTCATGCACGAAAACCTCCTCCTTTTTCATCCCCTTATAATGAACGAGGATTATTTGTCCAGATGAATAGGAACTCTCATCCTCATTATAAAACAGTGAACAACCTAATTCCATCACAAAAACTTTAAAAAAGTTGTCCTTAAAATGCTTAAAAGATTGAGAAAAAGCACCAAACATACTTTTTCCTAGTCGCTTGACAAAGGATAACCAAGTAACCAGATTTTTTGGACGTGTGTCATAAAAATATGAAAAGCATTCAGGGGAAGGGTGCAAGTATAATGTTCGGCATAACACCCTGAATGCTTGCAAGTATCCCTAACTATTGGGATGTAACTAGGTTGGTGCAGCGTTCAGTAGCTGCAATATACCCATGTTGCAATCATCAAAGGAAATTCTCATATGCAACTGAGAAAAGTGGCACACATACATATAGAAGAACCCTTTTTCAGCCTCTCCTTGATCATGGCATACATATTCGACAACATTAACCCATTCCAAAGAAACGATGTCTGGGGAAGTACCCTTCTCTAAAATAGGTACACAACCCAACCACGAGTTAAGTAACCGGGACCATCTGAACAAGGAGTACTGCATCCTTACATCTAAAGCCACCCACTCTTACTCGGCCTTTGCCGATGTACTATTCTCTACCACTTCCTTAGTTGGATCCTCCCTAACGTTAGGAATAACCTCCATTTGGACCCCTCTTTCACCAGACGTAGAACCGCTAGACCCGCTAACTAAATCGTTATCCCTACTACCCGAACCCGATGCAGAAGAGCTATCACTGGGACTAGACATACCTTATGTGGAAAGAAGACGACACAAAGAGAAGGGGAATATATATCAGACACACTCTACCACAAATGATACAATTGTCTCACAGCAAGCAAATAAGATAGCATATGCACAACTTGTACCCCAGCAAGAAAATAAGATAGCATATGTCGAATAATCCTAAATGAAGAGTGAAACCTACATAATTAGAATGACTGTTCAGTTTCTCCTAACACGACCCTTGACATTCCTAGAATCTTCTCTGACATAGCCTCAACGTCGTTTCCATTCCCCGAGGCTAGAAGACTACCATAAAGACATACCAAGAATACTAAGAAAAGAGGATTTTTTTTTTCTTGCAAAAGATAAACCATAGAGAAACCTTTGACATGACATATCCCGCGAAAGTCTGAGGGACTGATGTACTATACTAGGCGGATAAGACCGATAAGATCGAGTACCTAGTCCTATCCATCAACTTATACTCCTGCTTAGTCTAGATCATTGGTCAGTTATATAAAAAAATATTACATACATGTCAGCTAAGGTTACATACCGGTAAAGGCCGCTTACCCTAAACTTAGAAAATAATAGCCATCGCTTCATAAGCTTGGCACTTGGGCTCTAACTAGGCCCACACAAGCCCAAAGAAGATCCAGCAAGCCCAATATAGGCCCAACCCATAAGCCATGTAATTTGTGATTAATATTCTATAAATACAAGAGGACCCCAGCAATTTAAGGTACACAATTCATTAATACTAAAAATTGAGATTTAACTTAAAGAGCTCTCACTGACTTGATCGTTGGAGTCATTTCTGCAGGTAACCTTCCAAATGTCTCATCCGATAATTAGATACGAAGACATGCCTTACAAGACTGTAGAGTATCCATTTGAGAGGTTTGAAGATTGGGTAAGGCAATATTTATGTCTCATGATAATTTGTTATTGTTCTACATGAACAATTTCAAACCATTCTTTTTTATTATTATATTTTTCCACTAATTTTTTCTTTGTTAATTATAAGCGGAAGAAAAATATTTCGAATTTGAATTTTTAGGAATCAAATTCCAAGTACTTTACTGTCAGATGAATTTGATGGTAGTCCAAAATTTCGCTTTTCAAAAATTGGATTTTAAATTGAAATAGTAATCCATCTATCTCTATCATTGAAAGCCACATTTACTATTTTGAAAAAAGAAAAAGAAAAATGTGTGTTATTTAAGCTAAACTTTATGTTAGGGTTGGCATAAATTCAAATGTATTAGTCACTGTAGTTGTATTTAATATGTTGGTCGTTTTTAGTCGCTTTTGTTTGTTTTGAGTAGAACGGTCAGGAATATGTGAGTTTATAATGTATTTTTGAATGCATAAATAACACAACAACAACAAAGGTGAATTAAGTTATTCATAAAGTAAATTTGTTACAAATACTTAATGTATTAGTCGTTGGAGTCGTACTTAACGTTTAGCCATTTTTAGTTGTTTTTGTCTGTTTTTAGTACAACGATCAAGAATATGTGAGTCTATAATGTATTATTGATTGCATAAATAACACAACAACAATAGAGGTGAATTAGGTTATTCACAAAGTAAATTTGTTGTCAACAAATTTACATCAAAGCTAAAGACCTTAAGTGTCTAAGTGTGCTTTCAGAAGTTTGAGTTAGATGTCAGTCTTACAAATAATATATTGTTGCCTAGGTTGACAAAAGTTGTCAACTATGACAATTGGAGTCTCTAGATGAAGCCTCTTCTTGGTGCCCAAGATAATTGGGAGGTGGTTCAAGATGGTTTTATAAAACCAAAAAACATAGTTGGTTTTACCAATGCCCCAAATAATGTGTTGAAAGCAATGTGCATGAAGGACAAGGTAGCCTTATACATATTGTATTGAGATGTTGACGAGTCTAGCTTTAAGAAGATTGCAAGTGCAAAATATTCAAAAAAGGGGGACATTTTAAAGAAAGCGTACAATGGGATAATAAAGTGAAGCAAATCCACCTTCAAATAGTCAAGGGTAAGTTGGAGTGCAAGAAGATGAAGACGATTGAAGAAGTGTCCGAGAAGATAACTTAGATAGAAACCTTGGTGAACTAACTTCACAAAAAGGGAGAAACGCTATCCACTTCCCAAGTTATGGAGAAAATATTAAGATTGCTATCGGACGACTTTGAGAATGTGTTATGCATGATTGAGGAGTCCAATGACCTATCAACACTCTCGCTTGAAGAGTTTACCTGATATCTTGAGGTGTGCGAGCAAGAAAAGGAGAAGGAGAAGGAAGGGGATGAGCTACTCATAATGGAGGGAGAGGCTCCAAACACTCAAGGAAAAGAACAAGACCGAGGAGGTAGTGGATGCAGTCCTGGTGGTAGAATGAGGATAGGAAGAAGAGAAAGAATAGTCTGACTGGAAAAATTGGTGCAGAAGAGTAAAAGGTTCATAACCCAAGTTCTATACTCTAATATTAAAACTTATTACACTCAGTTAAGATCTTTATTTCTTGTATCTTTCATTTTTAGTTTGGTTTATCAACTTTTAGGATTTTTTTAAAAGCTAAAACGCCGCCCAACGTCATTTTACTCGAGTTGGGTGCATTTTAAAACCATACATTGTGTTGGTATGTCTCGCACCATTTAATTGGTGTCCAACACAACCGAAAGGATTAGCCTATGTTACGTTATGACTCAGTCCACATAATGTGGTGCCCAATGCACATAATCTAGGAACCCAAAATGTAGGATTTTAAACTCTGACCTTTGCTTACTGTTTTGCTCGTAACTTTCACTATATGTGTTCAATTGAGTTGATTCTTTTTTGTGTTGGATTCTAACTCAAAGAGATTTGATTTGCGTGGTAGAACAAGAAAAAGAAAATAGGGTCTTAGTACTGTTAGGAGTTCCTTAGTTTTTTTCTTTTCAAGTCCTTCAAGACTAAGTGTTGAACATCTTTGAATTTTAAGTTGGATTGTGTGTTTTATTCTAGTTCATGGTTCAGTTTTCATTGACTATGTAGTTTAAAAACCATGATGAATGCTTTAGCTAATGTGTTGTTTCTACTTCTACTATCAACATGAGTTGCCACTTCAATTTGCTACAAAATCTCTCTAACCAATATTATCTCATTTAGTTTACTATTTCATTGATGCCAACTTTTTATGTCTGGTGATCTCTTTCGGTTTATTTGTATTGTCTTTTGAATTTCACAACATAGTGTGATATTATGTTTGACTTTTCCGCAGAATTTAGTGTTTAGGATTGTAGTATTGGTTCCATTTCCATTGTTTGTTTGTCAGTCATGTTTTCAATAAAAAAACCTTAGCTAGTGCAATTTATTTATTTATTTTTAAATGCTATTAAACTTTCAGTTTGCTAATGATGACAATTTTACTAAGTTTTCACACACTAGTTGGGCTATTTTTGTATTTTAAGTCATATCTGTTGTTGTACACCTTCCTTGATAGCCTTGCATTATTTAGTTTTAAGGTCTGCATAATTAGTATAGGTGGTTACCACTCAGATATACTAGTCTAGCTTAGTTTGCTATATTAATTCATAACCTTGAGTTGTGTCTATTTGTTTAAATTGAATGAGTAAATTTTGCATATTTTGAATGAGTTAGTTTCATTAGTTATCACATTGCAATTGTTTGATTTCAATTTCATTGTTTATTTATTATGATTTTAAAAATAGATATTATCTTTGTTCTTCACAATAACTGACATAGAATCTTCAGTTTTCTTCTTCCCCTTTCTCCCTCTCGTTGCACTTCACCATTCTACAACTTAAAGCACCCTCCTTGGCCACATCTCCTCCCGCTCTACCCTTCACTGGTGGCTTTGGTTCTCGTCTCCTCGAGGTTTTGTTCTTCTCTCCTGGAGCGATCGCTCTATTGTGGTGGCTACTATCACATTCGCTATAGTGGTGTTGTCGCTCTCACTCTTGTGGCCTCTCTCGCTGTTGTAGACGTTGTGGTCACTCTCCCAACTATCTCGCTCTCAAAAGCGTTGTGTTTAGGATTTTCTAGTACCAATATTTTGTTGGATGTACTTCATCAATTTGGGTAGTTCCTATCTCAAGGATACTCCAATTACCATTCCAAATCCTTTCCGATTAACCATGACTTCCTTATGTGTATATACATTAGTTACATTGATTTTAGACTTGAAAAAGTAAATTGATTTTAGACTTGTTACTATTACATTGATTTTAAACTTGCATTGGTAACAATTTTGTGTGGAGATTATATTATTACGTTAATTGTGTTAATCACCATTAATCTATGTTAATCTTCGTTATTATGTTTATTGGGTCTATAAATGTCCATGTTAATATTTGTTATTGAATATATCGGCCTTGTTTACATTTTTACAAGTTGTGCAGAATTAAAGTGTTGGTCATTATTTTTATTCCGAATATAAATTGGTAAGGAGAATTTTGGGGAGGGACACCTGGAATTGTTCTTGTATTATTCACTGTGCAACTTTGAATGTGACATATGTCACATGAAAATAGTTAATATTAGATTTTCAACCGCATTTGCACAAGCTAATAATATATGACATTTCTAACACCATTATAAGATTATAAGATTATAGAATTATAGAATTATAGAGTTATAAAATTATAGAGTTATAAAATTATAAAATTATAAAATTATAAAATTATAAAATTATAGGAGCATAAGACTGTAGGACTTTAAGACTATAAGACTGTAGGACTATAAGACTATAGGACTATGAGACTATAAGACTATTAAACTACAAGACTATAAAACTATAACACTATAAGACTACAAGACTAGAAGACTATAAGACTATAAAACTATAATACTATGAAATTATAAAACAGATAGTTACAAATATATATTTTATAATTTTATTAGTACCTAATTATCTAATTTTATATTTTATAATTTTGTGTATTTTTTTAGTTTTAGAATTTTTTAATTTTTTAATTTTTGAATTTTTAAATTTTAATATATTTTATTAATAGTTTTTTTCTTGAATACAACAAATATGTGACGAGGATGTAGTTATTATGGTATCTAGTTTGAAAGTACGATATTGTTGACACCTAAGCAAATGATAGTGTAAGATATCTGGTATGTCATATAATTAACTTAAAAAATCTAACTGATTTAACTCAATAAAACACTAAAATTTGATAGAAACTTAATTGAAAATTTTCAAATTTATTATGAGAGAGACAAAATATAATTGAGCCATAAAAATATATGCTAAATTTGGAATATGACTTCTATGTAGTAATTATAATAAGGTGAAATAAATAAATGGTGTATATATAAACTTAAAAAAATTATCAAATACTATCTAATTTAATATTATTTTTATTGATTAATTAATTTTCTAAAAGATTACATGTGCACAATATCATGTATAATTAATGTTTAAATCAGATAATTTTATGTCTTATTATATTATATTATATTATATTATTTTATTGTGTACGTGTGAAAAGATAAATTCATTAACAAATATAAATAAATTAAATAAAAATGTGATACATGTAGTGATGACAAATAAATTAGTTTTTGTGAGTATTGTCCAAACTCGTATAAGGAGATGGAGATTTGTATGTACATATTTATCCCGTCGTTATCTACCTTCTAATACACATCTTCACTCATGTTTTGTTCCCGTTTAAATCACTAAATACTCATAGTTTATTATTAACGTACCTTAATTATATATTTGTTTTTTTTCATGATTTCATTCAATGGTTTATCAAATTATTTTGAAGACACAAATTGGACTTCTTGTTAATATTTTTGTTTTTTTATTTATTTTTATCATGTTAATATTATTTTGATATTTTTATATAATTATTTTTTTTTAATTTAATATCATAAGTGTAATTCCATCGAAACAATTATATAAAAAAATTTCATTTAATATAATATAATTTATAAATATTTGCTATCAAACAAAAACAAATATATATTACTTTACTATTCAATATTCAATATTTGATAATATTATTTTTTTTACAATAATTTTTATTATTTTATAAAAAATAATTAATTTAAATTGAAGGTATAATTCATGATTTGGTCTTAACTTTTTGGTTTAATTCAATTTGGTCCATTTATTATTGGTTGATTCAATTTAATATCCCAATTATCTAAAAGGATTCAATTTGGTCATCTCCGTTAAGTTGAAACTAACATTGTGTACATGATACATGTCAAGCTGTTAAATTTTTTAATTTTTTTAATTTTTTTAATTTTTAATTTTTTTAATTCTTAATTTTTTTAATTTTTAATATTTTTTCTAAAAATTTATAATCTGCCACGTGTCAAGTTATTGTCGTGCCACGTGACAATTTACAATTATGAAACGTGATAATAGTAATAGTTGTTTTCAATTTAGTTGTTTATTAAAATTTTTTGCTCAATTTAGTACTTCAATTCCTTCAAATAATCCAATTTATTTCTTTTCAATTTGAGATAAAATTAATAAATAAGTTTAAGTGTAAGTTATATACGTATTAAAATAATTTATTTGAATTTATAAAAGTAATTGTTTTGAATTTATAAAGAAACACGCACATCACCCAGCTATCTTATCCATTTTACAGCAGCAAGTTGAATAGAAGGAACTATGAAACATCTACTAAATTCATATTAAAATTACTTACTAATTCGTTATTGGGTCCAACATGGATAACGGACAACATCCTTATTTGAAAACTGCTCATAATAAAAGAAAAATTCATTCAGAAACATAAAATTGAAATTTCACGTAGCATATGTAAAGTTACTTATTGTAGAAATTAAATCACAAAAGTAGTTTACCTTAGATTTCAGTATCTCCTCCTTAGAGTTTGTCGTGTGTGACCTCGTTGGTGTTCATAAGCAAAATCAAGTTGGGGAATGATCTTGTGAAAGATCTCATCCATCTGTTTGGAATACCAAAAGCTCCATCTCTTCCAGAAAAGCAGAGGGATAATGAAAACTCCAAAGCCAAAAATAAATCCCAACTCTACGCTTAATAAACTCCAATCAATTGAGTTCTTAGAATGAGATTGAGGTGTTTCAGGAGTTGGCATTCCACTATTGCTGCAATTACGGGTCAATGGAGACCCACATAACTTTTCATTTCCTTCAAAGGAATCTCCATCAAATGTCTGAATTTGTGTGCCCTTTGGAATTTCACCCACCAGGTCATTGTTTGAGAGATTCAGATATGCAAGAAAATTTAGACTAGCTAGCTCTCTAGGGATTTCTCCACTTAGAGAATTGTTTGACAAGTCTAAGGATTCAAGATTCTTCAAATTTTCAATAGATGATGGGATATGACCAGAGAAGGCATTATTTGACAAGTTAAGAGCCATCATTGCCTTGAACTGCATTAGCTCAATTGGTATTGAACCCTCAAAATTGTTGCTTGACATATCCACGTAAGTGAAGGCTCTCTGGATTTTGTCCAATTTTATTTGTTGACCTTTATTTGTAATAAGAATTGAATTTTGATACTGAGTAAGATCCACTTTATATGGTTCTGAGGACCCCTGGTCAAGAATAGAGCGAGGTATGTGTGCAACAAGTTTAGCTAACTTTGCTACAATACTTTTGTCTAAGAGTGACATTAATTCCTTAAAATTCTTGGGATCATAGTTATCAATGATATCAATGAAGAAGTGGCCAAATTCTGGTCCCACATTTTCATTGTCTCGCATCATTGCTTTACACCTGTTCAATAGGACTCCTGGTATTGCACCACTGAAATTATTGAATGCTACATCAATCATATGGAGCATTTCCCAGTCACCTCTGCTTTTTGCGCATCCAATTGACCCGTGAAGTTTGTTTAACCGTAAATCCATGATTCGTAAGGTGGAAATCTTACTTAAGAAACAAGGAAATTTGTCGGTTAATAAATTTCTTCCAAGGTTAAGGACTTGTAGTTTCTGGCAAAAAGCTAAAGATGTTGGGATGGTACCATCCAAGAGATTGTTATTTAGGTCCAATAACTGGAGAGAACATGAAGTTGGCAGAGTATCAGGAATATATCCTTGAAGTTTGTTTCCACCAAAGTTCAACACCCGAAGAGTGCTACTCAACTTAGCAAAACACCGGGGAATGGTTCCAACAAAGTTATTGTGAGAAAGATCCAGCAGAAGAAGATGAGAAGCATTGAGAAAGGATTCAGGGATTTGTCCGTGAAAACTATTGTTTGAAAGAGACAATTGTGTTACGAACGGGAGACGATTTCCAATGTCCGCTGGAATGACAGAGTTAAATCTATTGTTTGAGTAGTCCAAAATATTTACAAATGTTGGAAGGAAAGGAAATGGCCCTTGTAGTTGGTTGGAACTAAGATCAAGATGCAAAAGGTTTGAACTAAAGTTCCATACATTTCCTTCCAATTTTGTTAGGAAATTTTTGGACAGGTTCAAGATAACAAGATATTTAAGCTGCCAAATCCAGTATGGTATTGTTCCTTGAATCTCGTTGTCATCAAGGTCAAGATGTAGTAATGTTGATTGACTTTTCACAAAAGCAGGGATTCCTCTCAACTTGCAAGATGCCAACATTATATTTCTTAGAGCAGGAAAGGGTGACGAATCACGATCATATGTAGAGTATATATCAACGGACAAATTGTTATACGAGAGCCCTAATGTAGTTAGATTACTCAACCTGCGAATCAAGTCCAATTGTAATGTGCCATTAAACTTGTTTGAATTAAGTTGAATGACTTCAAGTGTTCTAAGGTTAAATATAGACAAAGGAATGGGTCCCTCCAAATGATTACTATCCAAATCAAGCATCTCTAGTGTAGGTGAGGTTATCACAGATTCATCCAAGATACCAGTGAGCTGATTAAAGGGAAGTTTAAGTTCGCGCAAATATGGAAGTTTAAGCAGAGATAAGGGAAGATTACCTATGAAAAAGTTAAACCCCAGATCAATGTTTGCGAGATTTTTAAGGCCCTCAAAATGACTGGATGGCAACACCCCTGTTAAACTATTATGAGAGAGGGATAAATATGTGAGATTCTTGGACATATTAAAAGAAGGGAGTGGACCTGAAAAGTTATTGGAAGACAAGTCGAGATAAACTAGTTGGGTGAGTTCTGACATTGAACTAGGAAGTGTTCCATTAAATTGGCAATAAGATATATCAATTGTAGATAAAAGTTTCAAGTTAGAAATTGCACCCGGAACATTTCCTGTGAAACTTGTCTCGCTAAGATTCAAGTCACGAACAGAACCACGTGGTTGGAAGTTTGGCAAAGAACCCGTAAGATGTTGATTGTCTGAGATGTCAAGCACCTCTAATGATGGCATGAGGAAGATATCTTTCGGAAAAGAGCCATTCAAGCCACAACTTCTGAGTTGTAGTATGACTAGATTGGACAAATTTGTTAAAGAATCTGGCACTGTTCCAGACATGTTGTTGTAGCTTAATTTCAGAACAGTGAGTGACATAAGCTTAGCTATGGAAGCATGAATAGGTCCAGATATATTGCATGATGACATGCTTAGAACATGTAAATTGTGCAATGAAGATAAAGCATGAAACCATTCTTGTCCTTTGGCAGATATTGCTATACCATCTAGATATAACTCAGTGATTTCTGTAAGATTTTGCAAAAGCATCGCCATATTTGGCTTCCCGAGTTTCAGGCTGTGAGGTGAGGAAATTGAAGACGACAAGTCAAGAGTAACTAACCTTCTTAGATGAAAAATCTCATATGGAATCTGTCCCTCGAAGCCAGCATTTGAAAAGTTCACATACCTCAAATTATTCAATTTACATAGTTCAGAGGGAATCACCGAACTGAAGTTGTTGAAAGCCAAATTTAAGCTTTGAAGATATTGAAGGCCAAAAAGAACGGATGAATTAAGAAGTCCACCTGAGATAAACTCTCTACTGAGATCAAGGGCTATAACACGACCTTCTTTGCATGTCACCCCATGCCAATGACAACAGTCTTCGCTTTGACTCCAAAGAGTGAGTTTTTTTGAAATTGTAGGGTTGAATATTAGGTTATTTTTGAAATGGAGCAACATGGAACACTCGTCGCCAAGCAAATAGGCATTGGCTGGAAAGACGTTGGCATTGTGGTTTATGGAGAGAAATGGTATAAGAAAAAAGCACAGGAGTATGTGTCCTCTCATAGTGTATTTTTAGAAGTGTGTGCTGAGAGATATTTCTCATTTGAAAAATCTCTCTCTTTTATAGGCTACAAAAAGATGTAGTATTCATAGTCTCCCGAGTCTATCACGCAATTAAGTCGCTTTGGAAGTAAAAGTCACTTCTACCGACTTATAATATTAATACCAATTATTAAAAGCCATATAGTTTTATATTAATAACTTAATTGGTTATATTATTGGAAATATGTTTGAAAGGTTTAACGTCCTTCCTTAAATTTATTTATTTATTACTATTGAAAAATATAAATTATATTTTATGCAATTAAAACAAATACTTTGAATATATAAATTATATTATAGAAAATATTATTTTTTATTTTTTGATTGTTGCTTTTGATAAGTTGTTGAAATTGAATTATTATAAAAAGAGAATAGAAAAATAAAAATGTGAGAGATGTCTTAATTCTTGAAATGCGGAAATATCACTGTGAAGGGTCGTTCACGGAAATTCAGAAATATCAAGCAAGCAGATGCCTACTTCATGTCCGCGTAATCCATTTTGACATTGTCATTTCATTGTTCAACAATACTTGAGATAAAGGCTAAGAAACGGACCAATTTCAAAAATGTTGTGAAGTTTATTACTATTATTCACCACGTAAATTTCGAAGATGTTAAGTTTAATATCTAATTATTCACCATGTAGCTTTATAGTCCGAGAGACAAAAGCTAAGGAAACATGTGGGATTATAGGTCCATTTCCGAAGATCTTGTTTCGCCTATTACTGATTGGTGAGCCAAGCAGGTTGGCTTGCCTTTGGCCCGCCTTTGGCCCGCTTGTTGGATGGGTTAGGCGAGCCAGATCATAATAGATTGGCGGGTTAGAAATTTTAACCCGGTCTGTCCTTTGCTCGATGGGTTGACAAGTCAGTTCCACAAATTTGATTCGTTTTGACATCCCTAATACGCATATAAATAATAGTTGGAATGAGAACCGTCACTTATGATTATTATATTAGGTGATGATTTTGTGTAAACTCATCGTCTAAGAGAATAGATAGGCAACGATTTTGAACTTGTTAAGTATAAGAAATAATCTTATATTTTGATTATATATGTTATTATTTGTATAACATAATTAGGATAGCATAATATATATGTATTTCAAATTTGTAAAGTAGATAAGTGATCATAAGATCTATTGACACATTCTAAATTTGGATGAGTAATTTGGATGAGTTATGTTATACAAATAATAACATATATAATCAAAATATAAGATTATTTCTTATAGTTAAGAAGTTCAAAATCGTCGCCTATCTATTTTCATAATTTGTATAGCATAATATATGTATTTCAAATTTGTATGGTAGATAAGTGATCATTTATAAAGATCCGTTCACACATTCTAAATTTGGATAAGAGTAGAACTAATCAAACAATTTAAAATTGATCAGACGATACATGTTGAATGATCAAAAGATCTTTACCGACACAAAATATGCTTATTATATTACTTTATTTACAGTTGACCTATAGAAATCAAATGTGAAAAATGTACAGTAACATTATTTTAATTAAGTTGTCAAAATTTAAGTTTGATCGATTAGTTTAACTCATATAGGCCAAACGTAAATTTACATTTGTACCTTATAGCTCAAATGTAAAAGTAAATAAATTATGTCTGACCTATAAGGGTCAGATGTAAATTTGTTTGAAAAGACTCCTAGTGCACTCTTCTTTTTCCTTGACTTTCTTCATTGTGCAAATAGAAGCATCGTGTGTTTTATGCCATTGGTGTGTGTCTACAAGTTGCGTTTTTTGCAATTGTTGTTCCTAAAAGTTGCATTTTTTACTATTAAGGTTGGTTATTCTCATCTTTTTTCCTAGGTGTGGCTATTTTAATTTAACACATATGTTTTTGATTTTATAAAATTCACCAAAAATAGATAAAAAATGATTTTTTACTCAATATTTTTTGTAATAACTTTTATTAGTTTCTAACAATCACTTAATTAAAATATCTAAGTAAAAGTGTTAATTTCATTACCTTCCATGTTGGTCCATAACCAGTTTTAGAGACACATCAATACCTCCACAGTATAAGGAAGTAATTTACTCATTTGTGGGGTAAGAATCTGACCACCATTATTGGATGAAGACTCATAATATTGTTTACTAATATATATATATATATATATATATATATATATATATGCACATATTAGTTATAGATTTAGAGTTGTTAATTTAGTGGTTAAAAACTTCAAATGGTCATAACCTTTATTACGAAACTCGGATGCAGACCCTAAAAAAACAAAATTTGTTAGAAATAGAGTGACGAATTGTGGCCAATGCCAAAGAGAATTGACGATTTGGAATTTTAAAAATTATATCATTTACAATATTTTTTTTATTTTTTTTTTGTATTTTTCACCCATTAATAGTTCTATACTTCACATATTTATTTTAGATTTCATATTAGTTCAAAAATTCTGAAACTTTTTGTGGTATTTTCTTGTATTATATATTAACTTTTATGATTTCGGTGAAGGTAAATTTTGACAAAAAAATATATATATAAAAAATATCAGACCACAAATTTATGTATGTTATATATGCACCAAACATAAATTTATATTTGGTATTTTATTCGTCGTAAATTTACGTCTCCCATAATTACATCTTCCGTAGTTAGGACTTAGGTCAAACGTAAAAAAATTAAAATATCATATATAAAAAGCTTTTTTTATTAATACTTTCAAACGACTATGAGACCAAGTCTGATGAGTTACTATAACTACAAACAAAAAAGTTTGGTTTTAGAAATTAAATTATTAGTTGGTAAAATTACTAATTAGGTAGAGACCAATTAAATCTTTTTAATTGTAGTATTCATAGTCCATTAAGTCAATCACACAATTAAGTCTTCTTAGAAGTAAAAAACACTTCTACCAACTTTTAATTCTAATACCAATTTTTTAAAAGCCATATAATTTTATATTAATTATTTAATTGGTTATATTATTGGTAATATGTTTAAAATTATAGCATTGCATGAAAGGATTAGCGTTCTACCTTAAATTTTGTTACTATTAATTGGACAAAATAATAAATTATTTTTTATGCAATTAAAACAAATACTTTGAATATAAAAATTATACTATAAAATTTCTTTCGAATATATATATATATATATATATATATATATATATATATATATATATTTATAATTTTTTTTTATATTTTTTTTAATATATATTTTTATATAATTTTTTTATATAAAAAAAA
>Ga0099822_1003588_pt1 | contig 19936 bp, 6 predicted proteins | sample CowpeawhiteBW_FD_76839 | JGI IMG/M metagenome (GOLD analysis project Ga0099822, IMG submission 76839) | Root nodule microbial communities of legume samples collected from California USA - Cow pea white BW | ecosystem: Host-associated > Plants > Roots > Nodule | place: USA: California | collected...
AAATCAAATCTCTAAAGTTTCTAGAGTTATATATAATGAATTTAAAAATTCATTAGAATGCGATCCGGAAAAAGCGTCTTCAAATTTGATAATACCCACCAAATCAAATTGATGAGGTACACAAAGCTTATCTAAAATAATATTCATGGTTTAGTATCATGATATAATAGCAAATAATAGTCATATTTTTTTGAATTTTATTATTATGTGTGTTTGTTCTAAGCAGAGGAAATGAGGAGAAAAAATGAAAATTTTTTTTTTCTAACTAAAAAAAATTATATATAACAAATTTAATTTGGCACCCCTAAATATTTTCTCCAAGTTCTGCCACTGATTATATATATTTAATCATCTCTTCTTTTATTTTTTTTTAATTTAAAAAAGAAATAGAAAGTTAGATAAATTTATTCTTTTCACTTTCGGTTATCATCTCTCCTTTTTTAAATTAAAAAAGGTAACTTTTTTTTTCTCTTAATAGAAAAATATTAATTTGTTATTTAGTTTCTTTTCATCTTATGAGTTTTTTTTTATATTTATTTTTTATAAAAAAACTTATATATATGTTTTTTCATAACCATTTTTTATAATTTTTTATATGTGATTTGATTATCATAATTTTTTTAGTACTTACATTTCTCAATTTTTGATTTGATTTTGATAAATTATTTTTTAGTCTTAATTTTTTAAAATAGGTAAATTGATGAAAAATAAAATAATAGATTCATTTTTTTTAAAGTGATCAAGGGAAGATAGTTAAAGATGAAAATAATACAAATTTACTTCTTCATCTATCTTCAAACATGATATTAAAATTCAATTGTTGGATTAGAGAACCATTTCTCAATATTCAAATATGGAAATATTTAGGGAACTTATTATAAGAAAACGTTCTCAAATATGGAAATATTTAGAAAAATAGATGAAATTAGAAAAAATTATTTAAAATGAGTTTCATATCAAGTGTAACTTCAAATCTATCATTTTTTTAACTAAGAGATTTTAATACTAGATTATATATATTTTTGTTAATTAGTAACTATAATTAAATATATAAGATTTGAGTATATTATTTTAATTTTTTCAAAATTTTTTATCAAAATTCGCACTTAAGCAAAGTTGATATGAGCGCATTAACAAGCGAAAAAAAAGAAAAATTCCAACATTATTATTTAAAAAATATAAATTAGATGTAAGAAATTAAATTATATAACTTTGATGCAAGGAATGGAGTGCATAACATCATTAATGTCGTTACTAAAATCATTTTAAGAACTGAAAAAAATAATGAGGAGAAAACTAGTGAATAAGAGAGCATACGTTGTCCGTTAGCAGAAGATCAAGACAAGGCTTAAAAAGTACGTAAATAAGCAGTAACAAATTTTAAATTTGACTAAAAAATTGTGAAAACAAATTATTAAAATAAGACAAATATTTCCTCCTAGTATCTATTAACTATCTAAGAGAAAAAAACCACCAAGAAGATTACCAAAATGCTCATTCTTATTATGGTGACATTGGTTTTTTCTTTTTGTTCTTTTGTTATTTCCAAATTGTGTTTTCCAAGATTCATGGCCTAATGGTGACAGTTGTGTCTTTTAACGGTGTTCTGGTCATTTCCAATTTTTGTTCTGGTCTTTTGTTAACTTTAATAGTTTGTTTTGTCATTTTTGTATACGGTACGTTTATATGCTTCTTCTTTTTCTTATTACTGTTATATATTTTAATATGTTTTATTATTTGGATTTTTATTTTATCTTTTATTATTTAATAACTATAATATTTTTAATATTTATCGAATAATATTTAACTTTCATTAAAATTTTAAATTATTTCCTTAACAAATATTTCAGTATTGTTTAACTTTTATGTCTAACTTGTAACATATTTTAACAAATATTAGATTATATTTAACCTTTACTTACAACTTTAACATATGTTTTTATTATTTGTAATTTTATTTTATTTATTTTAATATTAAAAATACGATTAATTACTATAATACTTTTAATATTTAGTGAATTATGTTTAATTTTTACAAAGTTTAATTTGAATAATTAATAAATATTTTATTATTTATTATTTTTATATTTAACTTTTATTACTGTTTTGTATTTTAATAAATATTTGATTATGTTTAAATTTTATTTTTATATTATATTTTAATATGTTTTTTATTATCTGTAATTTTATTTTATCTATTATTGTTTATTTTAATATTAAAAACACAATTAATCACCACATTTTTTTTAATATTTATTCAATTATATTTAATTGTATAAAATTTTAATTTATAAAAGAATTAATTTCAATAATTAATAAATATTTCATTACGAGAAAACTACATTTCTAAAAATTTATTAAAAAAACTTAGAAAAATAGTTATTTAATTTAAGAAATTAAAACTTTAAATTTTCAAGAAATAAAAATTAAACTTCATTAAAACGTATTAGATACATTTATGTAGATAAAAATGCATCTACAACTTTTAAAATATAAATAAAAGTTCAAACAAATGTAATAAAAAAATTTAGTATTTTTTTCTACTGTTTTTTGGTACCAATATTGTATATAACTGACATTGATGTTTTAAATATATCTTTTTCAACATTTTCTTTTTCTCTTTCATATGAAAAATTTGATAAAATCTCAACCTTAAAGATAATCTCGTAATAACTTTATAAATAAAATAAGAGAATTATTTTAAAAATAATTCAAATGCACTCTATAATTCTAATAAAATTATTCTTATCATCAAATATTTTATCTCCTACGAAATATAAAAGTATCCAAATTATACATCAACATGTGTTATTTTCTACATAATCTTTCTTTAACCATCAAATCTTTTCTACAATAAAAATTTCATAATAAATATATTCTCAATATCCTTCTTAATTTTTTTAGATAATCTTTTAAAAACATGTTTTATATTTATGTATCAAAATATAACAAATTCATGGCCTATTCATCAAAATATTTTATGTTTGGCTAAATTCCTGTAGTCATTTGTATTTATGTCATATAATCTTTCTATTATTATCATCGTTAAATACTTGTAGAAAAGAAAGTTTTTTAAAATTTTTTGACAACTTTTACAAAAATAAAATAATTTTAATAAATTAAATTTTATATTTTTAAAAGAAAAAGAAAAAGAAATAATTATATAAAATAATATTAAATAATAATATAAAAAATTATAGTTTCAAAATACCCGTGTCCATGCTATATTATCTACTCTCTAATTGTCAAGGTTGTCTAATTTCCACATGACTAGACTGTCTATTATATTCACGGGGCGTCGTATCACCGGTAGTCATCACTCTACAATACACCTAACATATTTTACCCAAAATATTTTGTTTTATATTTATATTTATATTTATATAACATTAATAAAAGATCTTATATAATTTACACTTTGTACTATTCTGAATCATCTAACTTTATATTTTTATATTTTTAGACAACTAAATATATTTTCATTTCTTTGCCTTAACTAATATTACATTTTACATTTTTTTATTGTTTAAATTTTTTATTGAATCCTTAAATTTTTATACATTATCTAACATGTCTATTCTTAAAAATATTTATTATTTGTTTCCTCAATTTTTAAATCTCTTATAATAATTTATATATATATATATATACATATATTTATTTTGATTACCTTAAAAATACAAAAACAACACGCATCCATATGTGTGGATCGCGAACTAATTTGAATAGAAAAAACATCTCATAATTAAAGAAAAAAAAGTTAAATTATATTAGATTTTATTTTTCGTCTAATTAAATTATTACATCATAAACACGTGTAGCAGCGTGTCCTTCTTGTGTTGGACTAATAGCAATACCTGTTACATACAGTCTTTATATTTCGAGCGTTTTCTAGAACCAGCTGCATCGTTCTCCTCTGTTCTCTCCATAACTACTCCTATCTTCTTTCTCAGGTAAGAAAAATCGCGTTTGGGAGAAAGGGAGGGAAAATCCAAAGCTAAGAAACAACGGAACTGAAATCTCTCTCGTGACTACCTAACGATGTCTGCATTCCCATGGAAGAAGATGTACGCGTTTAACGAGGATCGTCTCGACAAGCCTCGTCGTTTCGGCGTCACCGAGATTCCATTCCCCAAATTCAGTCCTTTCTCCGGCAACCCTCTTCAGGTAACACAATTTTCCTTTCACTTCATCACAATTTTTTTTCTCCAATTCCACTCACAAGGTTTGCTTTTAATTACTACTATCCGTTACCATGTTCCCTATGTCGCTACTATTTTGGTTTTTTAATTGACCTAGCCGTAATTAGTTGTGCTATTTTGGAATGTCTATTGCAGGATATTTTTGAGTCTAGGGGGGATTATGTTGATGGACTGAACTTATCTAGAGGTTCTTACAGCAAGATGCCAAAGGCTACTATCAAGCAAGTGATTGATCTAGCCCATCAGCACGGCGTTTATGTTAGTACTAGTGTTTGGAACGAGCACCCGATTTCCATAACTCCGTCAGATTTCAAAGAATACGTGGAGGTCTCTGCCCGGCTTGTTCAGTAATCAATTTTGTTATTGCTTTTGTTATTTTTTGTGATGAGTTTTGTTTTGTGATTGCTGGAGTAGTGGTTTGGTTGCATGAAATTTTTGTGTTATTATAGGAATGCAAGCAGTTGGGGTTTGACACAATTGAGCTTAATGCTGGTACACTCGGGATTCCTGAAGAAACCTTTCTGAGATTTGTTCGCTTGGTCAAAAGTGCTGGTCTGAAAGCTAGACCTCATTTTCAAGTGAGGTTTAATGAGTCTGATATTCCCAAAGGTGGTCATAGGGCCTATGGAGCTTATATTCCCCTCAAACCTAGATCATCTGGTAAGGCCATTTAACTCTGCATTTTGTGCACGTGCCTCTCTCTCTCAAGGTGGAATTAAACATATTTATGCCTTCTTATACTGTATTCTGGAATCTGAATTGTACCAATAAGGTATATACTAAGAAAGTAAAATTCTATATATAACAAGTGAGGTGATATAATCTTAAGAGTTTAATGGTATGGCTTTAAAGATAGTTAATGCAGTAATTAACAAGTCTAGATAAAATGATTAGTGATTGGATGAGATTGCTAGACTGCTTTACATCATTATTGCAAAACCTATTTGTGATACTGCTTGCTGATATAATTTTGGTGAGTGCCGCAAGGGATTCACTAATTCGATGTTGACAAAGATGATATATGTTATTGTTACATAATGTATCATACATGGATTGTCTGTTCCTTTCAATGCATATAACTTGCATCAAGTGACGAATGATGAATTGAGGCTTGGTTCCCAATCAAATGACATGCAATGTCAACTGAAATCAAGATTATGATAACAAATATATTCTGAACTTGTTCCTAAATTCCATCAATTTATTAACAAATATATTATGAACTTTGTCGTAAGAAGGTTGCTTAATCAGCAGTTGAAAGGGGTTTTGATTCCAATTTGGAAAAATTGCTTAATCAGAAGGATGAATGTAGATGATTATACCTATTACGGATTCCTTCACTTTGTGAATGTATATGTAGCATCAAAGGGTGGAGGGGGAGGTGGTGGTCCAGTACCGTATTATGTATCTTTATTTGAATACGTTGATGCTGGACATATTAATAGTTTTAAGCGCTACTATTTTTTGTTTTGAACGGTGTTATGAAATTCTCAGTCACTGCCGAAGGTTGATTAGCATGAAAAATGTAGAATCAACGCAATATATTGGTTAAACCTTGGTTGAATTTTTTTCCCCAGAATTTGTAGAAGATGTGGATCTCTTAATCAGAAAGGCCGAGAGATGTCTGAAAGAAGATGCGGACATGATAATGATTGATGCTGATGGTGTTAGCCAACATGCTGATAAGATGCGGGGAGATATTGTTGCCAAGATCATAGGGCGCCTTGGTCTTGAGAAGACTATGTTTGAAGCATCAAATCAGAGAATCTCTGAGTGGTTCATCAGACAATATAGTCCAAAGGTAAATGCTCAACTAAATAATTTTATTTAGTTACAGTTACTAGACAAGAATAAAAACCTATGTTACAGATTTTGGCATTATTTTTCCGCTTTGTTCAGGTGAACCTCTTCATTGATCATTCGCATGTGCTCAACGTGGAATGCATCAGAGGACGCAACTCGGGTAGCAATCATGCTTTTGTCTTTGGCCCTTCATCATTTTCTGTTCTAAGGTGAATGGGAATTCGTATATCATACTAGTATCCGCTGGGATTGTTTTGTTTGTGTTACTATTACAATACAAGTCTTGAGTTGGTGTGTTAGTATTTCCTTTAACGAGTGAAGATTGGGGAAGTGATGATGGAGACTGAAGTAAATGTAACATTGTCTTCCATGGAATTTATTTCCCTTAACTCTGTCTTGGATTATTATTCATTGAAAAGACACCTAATCCTAAGAAATAATAAATGTCGATGGAGATAGAATACAAGAGAACAGATAAAAATAATTCGGTATTAATGTCATGATTTTTTTTTTTTTAATAAACTCGTAATTATTTACCTTATAATATAGCAATCTAAATTATCCGTGATAATTCAAATTTTGGATTGACTTTTATTTTTCTTGTCAATCTGGAGGTTCAAGGCTTTAGCTGCATTTTTGGGCCAATACAGAGTATTTTTGCTGTGGTCATAGGGGATAATTTTTAGTTGGCACTCGCCTATTGGTTTAGTAGTTTCTAAATTATAAAAATTAACCTAAAACTATAAAAATGTTACTTTATTATTGAAGTTAATAGATGTTAATTATTTTTATTGGTTATATTTTGTATTTCAGAGTGGTATTTTTCTTTTTAAATTTAAAATCAAGTTAACTTGTGCTTGCTTTTGGGAATTGGTTTAATGCGTTATTCCAAAAAAAATGATTTTGGTGTTATTTGTGTTTTATCATAATAAATTTTAAGAATGACAAAGATGATTTTAGACATTTTGCTGGAATTGAACCACATTACTTAGGCATGATTATTGTTTCTACTAGATTGATACAATTATTATGTCCACCCTTAATCAATATAAGAATTTAGTTTGTGTTGGGCAATGAAACAATTATTATAGTCTATTGATGTCACCATTAATCATGGCTCAGAATTGCAGTCAAACAAATAATTTAACATGGTAATGATTATAACCTAGGATCCCAAATATAATGGGTAAACTTTGGTTTCGTCCATTGAAATTTTTTGTAAACTTATACTTAAAATATTTAAAAATTGTTGTCTAGCTGTGGTTTCCTTTTTTTCTTTTGTAATTGTAAAAAGAAAAAAACAGCAGAACACGCAAATGTACACCAATATCATTTAGTAAATTTATAAAATGAAATTTATGTAGTGATTCTTTATGTAATAAAGTTAATTTAAAAATTATTTAGCAAAAAAATTTGTTGAAGAATCAAGAATGTAATGCTGATAGTTTTAATTTTTCCAGTAAAATAAGCGTTCTGTATTTCTTTAATAAATTCCAAAGTTTCGGTATCATAAGATATTTTCTGTTTAACTTGTAATTATTCAGTAAATTACTATTAGAATAACAATACCATACTATTTGTTAGTGTAACCCTGAAAAAGAAGACTATAAGTAACTTTTAAAAATTAATAACGGTAATTAAATATTATTAACTGATAACATTCTTCAATTTATTGTCTCGATGCGCTGACATAAATGCTTTAATTACAGGTTTAATACGGTAGCTTGCGTCTATTTGTTCTATAAAACTCTTTAAGAAAAAATTATTTATAAATCAAAAAAATAGAATGAGTTTATTCACAAATAGTCTATTAGTTTTTTTTTTTCAATAATATTTATAATTTTTCCAACTGTGTATTAATTAATTTTATCTATTTTTTTTCTAGATCTAGTTTGGTTGGATAAGGGACCACAAAATTCTTTCAAAACTTTTGTATTAAATTTTTCTTTCACGCTAAAAATTCCTTCAACGTAATTTATTTAATGGCATTTATTAGCAATTTAAATTAAACTACACAATGAGTAATGGAAATATAGAGCTACTAATTTTTTAAAAGAAAATATATAACTAGTTAGACAAATTTGGAAGCTGTGAATTGATTTAAAAATAGAATTCTCTTAATTTTTCTATTGAGTCTACTTAGCGTAAAAGGCCGTTTAACGTTATTGTTTGAAGATGGTTCCTCTCACATGGAATCACACTCAACACCAAGAGCACATTACTCTGTTTTTTGGATCTATGGTTGTTACATTACAACCTTAAAGCTCTTCACGAAAGAAGCGTTTTTTCACGACCTTCGAAATCAAGGGTAACGCTTTTTTTTCTTCTCTCTTATTCACTCCTCTAACCTCCTCATCCATCATTTTTAGCCTTTTTCCGCGGATTTTCCGATCCCGTGTCTTATTTTTAAACCCCCCTATCTTGTTACGTAGGCATTGACAAAGGGGGAATTTTTTTCCCCTACATTGGAGCAATTAATTTTCCCAAACCAACTAACTGTTTTGGTTCAGGTGCTCTTTTGTACAAGGTTCGTTTAATTTTCAGTACGTTCTTCACCATTTATTTTTCTGAGCTAGTTGTTTAACTTTTGCGTTTTGCATGATTGGTAATTGTCTTGTTTTGATTGGGATGTGGGTTGCATAAGATTGGATCAATGGGGTTAAAGTAATTAGGAATTGCCACCAGGGTTGTTCTGAGAGTGGGTGATGTTTGTGTTGAATCTGCTATGCTGATTGCTGAGGAATGCAACCGTGTTGAGGCATTGTTTTGATTTTTTTTTGTGGTGTGCTACTGTTATCTGTTGAATGTTAATTTACTTTTCCCACATGTTATTGCAGTTGTGGTTGTTAGACTAGGTTTGGGATTAAAAATAATTGATGAAATAGAAGGAAAATAATGGTGGGATTTATTGTGGATTGTTTAATGTGAGTGCAAGCAACCTGATAGTGTTCTCTTCTAAATTGCATGTCTACTAGCCTTATTTTAATGCATTCGGGAGGACCAAAAGTCCATGTTTTCTGAACATGCTATTCTAGCAATAATTGGAACATTAGTCTCATATCTCCTCTTTTGGCATTACATTGCGTAACGTTGAGTTATCTCTTTTGATTGTGTTTTTTTCTATTTACAAAACTTTGTTGTCGAGTGTAATTCTGAATGGTCTTTCATACAGAAGCTGTTTAACTCAATCTATGATATGATAGTTTATGCCTTCCAAAATAAGAGTTTTTCTTGGTTTTTATTGTGATTGATTGGACTGCTTTCACCATCTTGTTCTGTTTGTTTTGTTGTGGGATAGTGCTGCAATTTAGTTGGTGTTACATTTATTAAATGTGTGGGATTTTCTATTTCCATATAGGATTTGCCAAAGAAGCAGGTGTGTAACCCGTAGAAATTATTTTCAGCATACACTCTTGCATTTGAGGTGACAGACGTTGATATTTATTAGTTCGCTTGTATTTGAGGTTTGAATATAACTTCATCACAGAAACCGTAACTCTCAGGGTATGCAAAATTCGCCTTCTTGCTTTCTGTTTCTGATGAAATGAGTCTGAACTCGTGGCTTTATTTATTTACAGCGGTGACACTCTTCTTGATTATGCATTAACATTTAGTTATTCTTTATTGAATTTAAGCAGAGATGATAAAAGTTTCCTTTTGTTAGGGAAGACGTTCTTCACTCAGTTTGAATTTCCTCCACGCTTCTGCACGAAATGTGAATCTAAATTTCATGTAGGCATATAGGGAGCATATAAATGGAAATGTAAATCACATATTCACATGAATGGTTATCTGGTAGTAGTTCCTTTTATGTTTTCACTTTATACCTCTCTTATATTGATTACCAAGTATATGTTATCCACCACCCAAAAGAAAAAAAAAAACATAAAAAAAATTCAAGTGAATGGATATAGTCCTTTTAACTCAATTATTTTTAAATTATTTTGACATATCAAACATATTTTCACGTTGATACTGAAACGAGAACATGTTAAACGATGAAAACGTAACATGAAACATGTTTGACATGTAAAATAATCACGTGTGTCATTAAACTTTCTGAAAAAGGTATGTCAAGGCTAATAATATTCCAAATAATACAGTTTTTGATTGAATCCAATAAAGTTGTATAATCCATATAGCTAACTAACTGCATCTAACGGGATAAAACTACTATTGTTGTTCATATTGTGTGTGCATTGAATTTCCTCTCACTCCTGCTAATTCTGACATGTTGTACACATTCAGGAAGTGAGTCCTAAGTAAGTCATTGTAGAAGCCATGGTTCTAGACTCCATTTTGTCTACCCCTGTTCTGAGGTCACCATCTTTCAGGAGGCAGTTTCAAAAGAATGAACTGGGTAGTTGGTCAGCATTGATGAAGAGGCACCTCTTCCTCTTATCTGCTCTTGCTCTACTAACTGTCCTCTGCAGCATATATCTATATTTTGCGATTACTTTAGGGGCCACCGACTCCTGCTTCGGATTGAGTGGATCTGAGAAAGTTTCCTGTCAGATGGATCTTGTTAAGGAGATCTCTGCAGCCAGTGGTAAACTGAAAAGGCTGAAGCAATTCTGATTTCAATACAACTCATGGAAACTGTTTCTATCATTCCCTTTAGGTGACATGAAATCGAAATATAATTTTTCGACTCAATGTTAGTATTATATGTATTATTTATGTTAGCATTTTGTAAGCCAAGGTGTACACAATGCATGTAGAAAGCAATTTCTTGATTGCTAATTCCAGGGGTTGCTTTATTGTACCCAATACAAGATCATTGAGCGTCCTACCAGACCAAGTGAAGCTTGAGTTTTAACAAAGTTTATTTGTATTGACTACTTTGAAACTTCATGTTTCTCTTTTTGTGTGATGCTGTTGATTCATTTTCAAACAAGAACAGAAAATTTGTATAACTTTTCCAATGAATTTGAGAATGATCCCAAATTTATAAATAAATTATTTAATTTAGACTTTTTACCTTTATTTTTCTTTTAAAATGCTTTCTTAATTTTAATTTAATAAGATGTGACTTCTTAAACTTGTTTTCCTTTTATCTTTATTTATAAATAAACAGCTTATCTTTTATAATTTTTATAATAATTTAAAATAATACTGTGTCATTATATAAATTATCTAACTACATAAAGAAAAAATTCTTAATTTTGTACACATTTTACTTTATGAAATATCTCTTAAAATATGTATTTGTTTTATTTTCTATCGTTAGAATTAGTTTGCTTCCACTCCTCACTCTCTTTTTTTTTTTTGTAAACTTTCAACTTTTCTCTGTTCGGTTTTCTCTCCGACGGAATATTTTAAATTCGTTCAATGCTTAGATAAAATTAAAACAAGATAAAAAGAAATAAATAAATTATACAATACATATTATTAAAAAAGTATATTACATTTAACCTTAATATATATCTTAGAAAAAATTATTAAAATAATTTAATTTTATCTCAATAAAAAATGCGGATGCCGTTACATTGTTGTCTTGTTTTTCAGAGTAATTTTAGAATATAAGTTTTTTTTTTAATAATTGGGGAAACGCAGCTGCAAGAGAGGACCTTCTTTCGAAGGAATAGTTGTGTTGGGGCAATGGCGTCCTCGGAGGAGAAGGAAGCTTCAAGCTCCACCCCTAATCGGAAAGTATCGTGCACTGCTAGCTTCGACGCGCTCTGGTTCTGCTACTGTAATACCTATCTCCCAAAAACCTAAATAAATCGTGTCTTTTTCAATTGGGTCATCCAAGATGCCGTAAAGTTTGTGTCTTTCATGTTTGCAGCGCCGGTTCATCAAATGCAGCAGTATTACAGGCTTGGCGTTCTTGACAATTGTTCCCGCCAATGGAAAGCCATGGTTGATTGCTTAATGCTCAAGACCAAACCCGCATCCGAAGTTCAGGTTGTCCCCTACTTCTTCCTCATTATTTGATTTCACCAGTTGTGTTTATATTCTGAGAAACTTTTAGGTGTTGGATTTATGTCTTCTTTTTTTCTGTCATGCTTTATCATTCACTTGTGAATCTGATGTTGATGTTATGAGCTTTTGAAGAGGGTGGATGGTTTTTGAGAATTTAACCTCCAAGTTTAATTTAATGGAAGTGAAAAAGAAAGGAAGAAAAAACTCCTTTTAAAATGAGCATGTAACGTTATACCTACCCTTGAATTCAGGGAGTTAAGATATAATGCATTTCAATTTTAATTTGAAACAAATACGGCTCATGTATCATATCATTCTGTAGTATTCCTGTCCTATAATGTTATGACTAAACCACCATAGTATGTGTTCATGAGATTGTAAGCAACTAAGCACAATGCTCCCTAACTTTGTAAATACCACTTTAGTTCTTAATGACAGTATAAAAATGTAGTTAGAAAGGTCTTAACGTGATTTTTGCTTACAATGTGATCAATGCTTACAATCTCATTTACCAATATGATGGGTTGTCGTTCTTTTTTTCATTTTTAATGTTGCATTGCTTTTTAACTGAACTTCTCCAACTTGTTAGGCACAGCCACCTTATTTTTATGCTGGAAAAATGATGTAGAACAATGATGTGAAAATATCAGGGCTAAGCATAATCTTGAATAGGCCTGAAAGTACTTCTGTTCCTGGATTCTGCCTCAGTACAACAGCTGATGTTTTTTTGTTGCAGTGAGATTTATTGGATCGAACCCTTATCAGGCCAAAGTTATACTTATTAGTGACGGAACTCTTTCTATTTATAGAGTAACAACCCAAACAATTAACATTTGCCGATAAAAAAATAAAAATAAAAATGGTGTTTTGCAGTTGAATGAATGGTGAACAACAAAGCACCGTGAAATAAACAAGAACTTTAGTTGTAATTTTGTTAATAATGCATGGTTTAATTGTTCTGCCATGACAGTTTATCTGGCTTTTTCCTTTGGGTAACACATTATAACTCCTGGGTGCAGGAAATTCTGGAAACTGAAGAGAAATCAAAGTCAAAGTCACACATCTGGACTTTTCGGACACCAGAAGAAGCTTCTTACTACTGGAAAGAACTTTATGGTCATTTAGACGACGAGCCTGAATGATGAAAATAAAATTGTGCAAATAAATGTCATTTAGTACGTTCTGATTTTGCCAAATGTCATGATTGTGAGGATGACACTATTAGAGATCAAAGAAATCCATACCAAGGTGAAGAACCATGACAGTGAGTTTTATTTTCCTTATTGTGCAGTCATCACTGAGTACTGCATTTTGAATTTTGGATTACTTTGCACATTGAGTTTCTAATAATGATTAAAAATTGTAGTGGCTCTTTTGAAATACTGCATTAGTTTTAAGGCGAGGCAAAGCTTTTGAAGTAGAGGGGTACAAGATCCATTCCTTCACTCACCAGACTTTTGGATCTAACACCTATTTGCCCTCAATTGAATCAAAAGAACAAAGTCACAGCACAAGATGAGAACTTAAAGGATTTTTCAAAAGTTTTGTCTCTCGGCATGTGAAAAATATATATAAAAAATTGGATATATTTTCTCACTTCACGGTAAATGCTTCTCAGTATTCTTGTGGTGCTACTACACGGACACCCAAGCTCCTTATTGGATTAAGAAATGGATTTTGCTAAGGGTTGTTCTTTTAAGGGGCTCTCGGCTGGTTGAATCATATCATATTGTTCGCATTTTGATATGATAGAAGAGAGATTATCAGAGATTTCTGTGTTGCAAAGGCACAAATATGGACCATGAAAGAATATAAATTAATGACCAAGTTAATTATTCTCGAAACTAATCATTATTCATATTCCTATAACATTTTCCCAATATGCTTCACCATAAATGGTAAAATTTTGGAATAAAAAATTAGAGACATTTGACAAAGTTTCACCACAAACAATATTTTTACAAAACTTTTAGGATATAAATAGAAAATTTGACAGAGTTCAGTATTTGTAAACAATAATTATTCTTGTTATCGTCTTCTTCAAGGAGTGTCATAGGTTAATGAAGAAGTAGTTGTTGCAATCGTTTTTCTGGTTGTTGAATAACTTTGAACTTATCTTGAATGCTTATTTCTCCTTTCGTGCGTCAAGCTTTTGATAGTGGAGAAACATTGAATACGCTATGTACATCATAAAGATAAATGGAAAAATATAGGACAAGACGTATATACATACATGCACTTAGTCATATTTTTTACTGAGTCTTAACTTTAAAATATATAGGAGTGCCAACGTGGGTTTGGCTCGATGGACCGACCTGCAGGTCTACCAAAAAAAGTGAGGTGGGTCAGAATATTGAATCCGCTGGCTCGTAAAAGCCTGACCTATGAAAGCTCGTAGCTCGTTGACCTGCATAAATAAAAAATTTGCATTTGTGTATATACTTTTTTTTATGAACTTTTGCATGAACGTTCCAAATTCTTGTATGACTAAAAAATACAAGTATTATATATTTTTGAAAGTGTTAAAATTTGAAGAATACATCGTGTATGTCAAAGTATGAATATAATGAAAATGTTGAATTATCAATTTATCATCCAACTCCCCAAAGTTTTTGCTTAATTTTGTGAACTTGTTAAAGTTTTTCAATTTGTTGAACATTGAAAGCTTTATCATAAGTTTTTTTTTTTTATAAAAAAAAAGGGTGGACTGACCTGTGGGGCTGACCAAACTTTTCAGCCCATGTTGAAAATGTAGGCGGGCCAGACCGGCCAGCATTGCCACCCCTAAAAATATATCTCCACAAAAAGGTTTATTTCATCATTTTGTTCCATAATTTATTCATCTTAATTTCTATAAAAAATATAAAAATTTACTTAAATATAAAAGAATCGGAAAGAAGAGAAATAGAACCCATAAAGTTAGGATGAGAAATAGAACACACATAAACAATGGCAACCAAAAGGTGAATGCAAAAGAGTTCTATGCAATAAGATCGAGCCACTTCAAATCCTGAGAAGTATTTGAGTTCTATTGATCCTTTATTTTGAAAGTGTTGTGAGGAAGATATTTAATCTTCTTTATCTCTCCTGGAGAATCTCCTACTAAGATAACATAATCTACATAGAAAAGATGAATCATAAAAGTGGTAGAATTTTTTTTATGAAAAGAGAGTAATCAGATTTGATTGAGTGAATCCAATAGAGATGAGAAAAGATGATAATTTGGCAAACCATTGTCTTCTGGCTAGTTTTAATCCATTCATGGATTTACTACGTCTACAGACATGGTTTTTCGTGTTACTAAGCCCAGGAGGTGGTACCATATAAACTTCTTCATTTAGATCCCACAGAGAAAAGCATTGTCCATATCAAACCGATTTAAATGTCATCATTTTACAACTACCATAGCTAAAAGAAGCCTTTAAGTAAGTTTAGCCATAGGAGGAAAAGTACCCAAAAAATTTATTCCTTCAAGTTGGTTATATTCCTTAGCAACCAACCTAGCGTTGTATCTTTCAATAGTACAATCTGATTTATATTTAATCCTATAAACCCACTTGCTCCCAATAGGGGTTTTCCCCGAAGGGAGATTAGTGAGATACCATGTTTTATTATCTTGCAGAGCTTTTATCTCCTTGTTCATAGCATCTTCCCACTCTTGTTTTCTACTAGCTTCAACATAATTTTTGGGTTCATTATTACTAGTTATAGCAAGAGTATATTTCAAATGCTTGTTGGACAAAGAATCATATAACAAAACATATGATATAGGATAGGCAATTTGGTAAATGTTTTTATTTTGAATAGAACTTTCTTCAATAGTAAGCAAATGATCAACCTGGTGATGGTGTAAGACCCGAGAAATTTAAATAATTAAATAAATAATTATTTAATAAATGCGGGTAGTGAAAACCTTTATAGCATTTAATGCGGAAAATTACTATGTGGAATAATACTAGCTTAAATGATTGAGAGTACTTGATTCTTTCGAGTCTTGTGTATGCCAATTAGTTGTTATTTTAATAACATGTAGAATTCAACAAAGGTTCATCCATCATGCATAAAACTACACAAAATCAAAGGTGCACTTCAAACCGAAACCACATAATTGCAGAAAACGAACCAATCCAGTTCGTGTTGCCTGGCGAACCCTCATTGCTGCTAGGTGGTTTCTAGGCAGAACCCAAAAACTTAGTTCAAACACCATGCATCGCCTTTTGCCTTTATATACATCATACAATTATATGATATTAAAGATTAAGGAACAAAATGTAGCTCCCCTAACCTGGAATTTCCATTCCAAAAGTGCTATTTGAATCCTTCCTTGCACCACAATTGATCTATCCTTTGATCTCCACCCTTGAGCACTCTTTTCAGTCTTCTAACACTCTCCTAAGTTCAGTATTTAGGGTTCTAAAACTCTCTTTTAGCAGCCACACGAAAATGCATTTACAAGAGCATCACTCTCTTCCCTCTCATCCATTATTAGCCTCATTATTTCCCCTTTAATTGTCCAAAACGAAAATCAATTAAGGAGAATGTTAATGTTTATTCAATTATCCATTACTTGGTGGTTTGTCAACCTTTATGCCTTCTCTGTAGACGGCTAGGGTTTTCCTTAGGGTTTCCTTAGCTTAAAGAAAAAAGACTACTTTGCACTAACCAAGGTTCAAACACACTACCACCTGTTTACCATGCAATACACAACCAACAAGCCATCACATGCTTATTGATATTTTATGCACACATGTGCTTATACATCAAGTCACGTGTTCATATCTCCACACCAAAACAAAATCAAATAATTAAATAACACCATAATGACATACACACGACTCAAACTAAACTCCTCTCCACACATTCAAGTACTCTCAACCACTTGAGCTAGTACTATTTCTTGTCTTATCTCTCCGCATTAATTAACTTAGAGATTTCCTCCATCGCATTTATTAAATAAATAAATATTTATTTATTTAATTTTCTCGAGTTTTACACTAAGCCTTAAATGAAACCCACCTAGGGAGGAAACCCCTACAGTTTGAGCCACAAGTGCACTACTAAGCACTGTCTTGGACAATTTATAAAAATAAAGTTGTAACCCTATTTAGATAGACTTCTGGTGAGGGCTCTTTTGAGAGACTCTTAGAGAGCTTTTCTAGACATTTTTCCCTGTACTTAGTAAACATCATTTGAGGGTAAAAGAGAGGATGACTCTTCGATATGTTATGTTATTCTCATCTAGTATGAGGAGCTAAATCTCTTTAAATGTTGAAGCAAAGGTGTAACCCCTTGGAATTCTCTTGTATTGGTATTGTTTCATTTATTAAAAAGTATGCTTTCATTACACGTTTGTGAATTAGTTTATGCTTATTATTGGACAAACTGATCACTTGTCTTATCTCACTGGCTTGAGATTAAGTGTGAATTAGTTTCAAGTTGTGATCTAACTAATTCTTCTCTTGCTTTTAGATGCTAGGAATAAATCTAAGACTCTAGCTGGTTATAGAGTCTTGATCTTAATGTAGGTGATTCATTCAAGCAGCCTCTAAGGAATCATACTGAAGTTTGACGATCATATACTCTAGGTGCTAGGAATGGACCTAGAGTTACATTCAAAGAGGACTCCCAAGATATGATTGATTGTATCTTTAAAAATATTATATGCATCAATACAAGAGAGGATAAAGTGGTAAAATATAGCTTTAACATGACTTTTAAGTTTGATTAATACTATTTTTTACATCAAATTTGTTTTTATATTTGTCATGCAACTCAAACACTGTTTTATTCAACTCAAACTAGTTAGACTCTGTATTTTCTACCAAATTCATGTGGATATGACACTGATTGTACTACAAACTATCAGTGTACTTGTCGACAAAATTGATTGTATTGGAACATTAACATATAGGCGTGTTTAGGGTAGTATTCGTCCACCATGTGGTTCATTTTGTTGTAAAAAGAGCATCGCTTTCTGTAGTTGGGGTTTCTTCCTCACCCTTCCCCCTGTCCTCGCCAACTTGCTTTCATGTTGCCTTATAATTTCCAGGTTATTTGTTCATTTTGTTTCCATCCACCGAGTCTTTATGAAGTATTTGTTAACAACTTACTTTCAGTAGACACATTTCCAACAGCCGTAAGCTGACGTTCTTGTTGTAAAACCAGGGAAAACACTTTGTTGATACTTGGAAGAGGCTCGATGAGATGAATTTGAGTTCTAACCGTGTTGTACACATCATTTAACCCCTTGAGTAAACATATAATATATTCTATTTCTCTGTTTTCGACAAAGAATTTCGCAATATCACAAGTACACGAACAACACTAGATGTGTCTTAGAAATTCTAGTTCTTACCAAAAGAATCTTTAACTCAGTAAAAAATTGAACTTTAACTTGTTCTTGGAAAGGAAGATATGTTTTGTACTCCTGCTCCAGGAAGAATTAGTTAGTTTCATTTAGGAATGGAGAAACAAGAATGAGTCCTGGATTTTGGAGCTTAAGGGATTGAGAGATTGATCCATAGTAGAACTTGCAGGGCTTGATTGCGTAACAGCAAAATCCATGATCAAGAAGAAAATGACGAAACCAGAGGTAGGTAGGTAAACAAGATTTTCTCATCATTCTTATTTTACATCCACCCAATAAGCATCTCAACTCTATCTTAAATAAGTTTAGGAAAACTCCAACACATAAAAAAAAAATGAGAATAATTATCATAAAATAATCACAAAATTAGACTCGATCCAACTCTCTATATTTGGGTTGAACCTCTAGTAGGTTAGCTTAATCCCCAATTCACCGAAAATTAAGAGAAATTCACTTGTCATAAAGATAATCTTGAATCAAATTTTCAATTCTTTAATTAATTAATTAATTATATATACATAAATTACACAAGTGGTCAAACTTTGAGCAAAATTAACTCACTTTTTCTTTTTGATTTGTTTGGTCAAATTATCACATTTCATAAATTATGTCAAATTTATTTTAAATAAAAACTTCTTACCCAATTCAACCTCATTTCATTATATCAAATTTTATTATTATTATGAAATTAAATATAAATATTTTGTATAATTTTATTATAAATAGTTTTTATTTATTTTGTGGATAGTTTTATAATTAAAAAAATAATTAAGTTTAAAATACGGTCAAATAAAAAAATGATTACATTTAAAAACTATCATTTAAAGAGTCTATTTAATAAAATAATTTTTTTTAATTTAAAAAACTTTTATATACATAATCTATAACAATATATAAAGAGATTCTCTACTTTGTGTCTACATTTCATAATATCAATTATATCCTTTATAATATAATTATTTATTATTTTTTTATTCATCAACAATTATTCTCTCTATTCATTTATTTTATTTTTAGTAAATATAAATTTATTTTATATATTAATCCTACATTATATCTCTTCTAAATCCTACATTATATCTTTTGTTAGTGAAAAGAGTTGATCTCAGAATTTTTATCGCCTCTCTTCTAAATTCTTCGGACCAAATTTATATCATCATGGAAAAGTTTAATCTACAATTTTTTCCACACTCATTTTCAACTTTTACCGCAACTTTTATCATTAACCTTTAAGTTAAAATCAGAGAAAGAGAAAGATAGACCAATAATTAGTAATAAAAATGATTTCATTAATATAAAAAGATAAGTATGTGTGATCGATTATACTAATTGATCTGACACATTTATTTAAAAAACATGATTAATGATCGAATTAAGTTAATCACATATGCACATGCAGCGGCGAGGGATGAAGCCTTGACATTCGCCACCGGGATGACCTTCGTCGGCACACACAAAATTGCAGTGGTCACTCAGAAAGCATGCACCTTTGAAATGGGCACTTGGTGTATAACAATCTGCCTCTGCTATCTTCACACCCACATCTGATTCATTTCACATCATTTCATTAACACAATCTTATTATTATAATTACTTACACTATTAATCATAATACATATGAATATGCATCTTACCAGCA
>Ga0099822_1003590_pt1 | contig 19930 bp, 5 predicted proteins | sample CowpeawhiteBW_FD_76839 | JGI IMG/M metagenome (GOLD analysis project Ga0099822, IMG submission 76839) | Root nodule microbial communities of legume samples collected from California USA - Cow pea white BW | ecosystem: Host-associated > Plants > Roots > Nodule | place: USA: California | collected...
ATATTATGTGAAATGAATGAACGTATTTATACACAGTACAGAAGCAAAATATGAAAGCAACTATCATATAACAGTACTAACTGTTTTAACTAACTAAGGTTCACTTTTGACTTATTCCTAACATAAGATTCCTTTGAATTACAAGTTTCTCCCTATTTTTGAATTGTTATATTCTTTCATATGATAATTTCATATTTTGTTCTTGCTATTTATTTTCACAGGTCGAAGGAGCTTTTGTTCAAGGTATGGGTTGGGTAGCTTTAGAAGAACTTAAATGGGGAGATGCAGCACATAAATGGATCCCGCCTGGATGCCTTTACACAACTGGACCTGGAGCTTATAAAATTCCTTCTGTGAATGATGTTCCCTTCAAATTTAACGTCTCACTTCTGAAGGTATATTCCTGAACCCTGAACAATTAATTTTTTTTTTGTCTTTTTCTTGAGGTAAGTGGATGAATCCCAGAGTAGAGAGGATACTTGTAAAGATGAAAAATGAACAAAGATAATTCTTGTAATTAAGAAAAAGTTCTGGCCCAATTCTAGGACTAGGGAACAATGGAACCAATAGATTTGAGTAGAGATGTTGAATGTGTTTCCACATGACATAAAGCCTTTATTTTAGAGTTGTCAAAACCGTTAACCCGGCCCGACCCACCATAGGTTGATTACTTAGTGAGCCAATCTAACCCGCCTCAATTATTAACGAGTCAAAAAAATTTGAATCCAGTCTAGTCTACCATGGGTTAGTGGGTTAAACGGGTTGGTTCACGGACTCACTTAATTAAAAAAAATACAATTTTTTTATTTTTGTTTTCAGTTAAAATTAAATTATAATTCTAATTAAAATTTAAATAAACTTCAATACAATCTAACTACAAACTAAAATCACAAAAAATACAAATTATCTATGTGTTGGCTAAAAAAAATAACCTAACTTGACCTAAATACAAAGTCCAACTTAACAAAAAATATTTGTGTGGCTCTTTATTTGCGGGTTGGTGAGTCAATCCGGTTCACCACGGATTCAGCCCGAGTGAGCCAAATTCTACGTGAGTCGGGTTAAAAATTAATTCGTATTGAAATTTATGAAAAAATTTCAACCCAATTCGATCCTAATCCGTAATGAGCTGGGTTGGCTTGCGGGTTCCAAACCATTTTCACAGCTATAATTTATTTGTGATTAAGAATGCTGTGTAGGACAATAATCTAAAATTGAAGATATCAACTGATTATAGTTACCTGGTTTGATTTGTAGGGTCATCCAAATGTTAAGGCCATCCATTCTTCGAAAGCTGTTGGTGAGCCTCCATTTTTCCTAGCATCTTCTGTGTTATTTGCCATCAAAGATGCCATCATAGCTGCCAGAGCCGAAATGGGGCGTCATGAATGGTTTCCTCTTGACAGTCCAGCAACTCCTGAGAGAATTCGGATGGCTTGTTTAGATGAATTAACAACGTCCTTTGTTAACTCCGATTTCCACCCCAAAATTAGTATCTGATTCTCTTCTTTTTCTCACTCTTAATTTCTTATCATAGCAAAATCACAATGTCATAATGAATGTTCACATATCAAAAACCCAGAAAATATGATGCAGCAATTCACAATAAAACCAATGCCAACTTACTGCCTCTATCTTATCTCTACCTTGTCTGTATTTTTTTTTAAAGAACTTATTAATATTATGATAAAGAATTTAATAAAAAATGAAAAAATATATTTATTAGGAGAAAATACTTTTTCGGTTAATATACTGAGACAATAATTTATCTATAAAAAAATATAAAATTTTAGAGTAAATTGCTTAATAATTCCAATGTAATTAGTAAAAGAAGATATAATTATTGTTTACTTTAGAATGGATAATTTGTAAAATGTAAATATACATTTGTAACATGATTATTAAATTCTAAATGCCGTGTTTTGCTGGTTTTATTTTGGCTGTTTTGCTTTTTTTTGAATGTTGTGAATTTGTAAAGTAAAGTATATGATTGGTTTATATTATATATAAAGATATGTTTTGAGTTGTTGTAAGGTATTTTCGGGGAGGAAATTCTATTGATGAGGTGTATTTATTAGGGTGTGCCTTAATTAGGACTTTTCTATTTTGTGAGACTATCCTGGATTTTATTAACTATTTATACTCATGTGGACTTTACTAGCTATTCATACTTATGTAAAAGAGAATAGTTAGGTGCAAGAGCGGACCTTGGTTATGACTAAGGGGAGCCAAGGTTCCCCAAAATTTTTTATTTTAATTGTTATATATATATATATATATATATATTTAAAATTATTTTAAAAAAATTAAATTTTTTTTTGAATTAAGTTTATATTATGAAAAATTATAATAAAAAATAAAATAAAGATAAAATAAAAATTAACTTCATAAAGACTTTGTTAATGTAAGAAATTAATGTTCTATTTCTAGTTATAAGATAAACCATCAAGAAAGTGTAAGGAAAAGAATGTCAAAGAGATAAATTGAGAAAGGGATATTAAATAACAAAGATGTTAAAAAACACATTCTCACATTATCTCTTAGAGAGAGATTGAATATCACATTTTTAGATGATCTCTCCCAAATTAGTATGAATCTTAATTATGATTTTATGAATTCTTTTATGAAATTGATATAAACCATAATTATATTTTTCTCCAAAGAAATATAATCCTAAATGTAGAAATTTAGAAATTTTTGTGTTTATTTTATGGTTATTTTATGCTATGATAGTGAATGATATTCATTTTTTTCTTCTATTATCATGTGTAATTGTTTTGAAGGGAAAGAATGAAGAGTTTTTTTTTTCTAATTAAAAAAGAATAATTTATATATACAAATTTGAATTTGGCACCTCTAAACTTTTTGTCTAAGTTCCACCACTGGTTAGGTGGTGAGAGTAGCAGGAGGTCCTATCATAAGAATGGTTTCATTATTCTTATGATTCTAACAAGGATTAATCTTGCGAGTGGTAGTTCAGTAGAGCATCTTGATAGAGCAATTCCTATCACTATAAATGCTTGATTTCACAGGTCTAATTCAAGTACACTTATCTGAATAATATCGAATAGAAGAGTTTGAGTTATAATATTATTTTTATGTTATACGTCGGGTGTATATATTGGTTCTTTAAACGAAACTATAGTTTTTCTATTAATTAACATAATTTTAATTAACCTTTACCTATTGGCTTGAAAGTTAATTCCACATCTTTGTTTTAGTCTGAGGCTGAAAAATACATATGAACTATTTCCACAATTATCATCAAATCAATTACTTTTTAAGGCAAAATTAAAAGAAGTTTAAATTTGAATTACTTTTTAAGTTATTCTGAAATCTGTATAAAAAAATATTCTGAAAATTGTATAAGTTTAAATGCTTCGGGTATTTTCATACCCTATAATCGACTATAAAAAAGCATATATTATGATATAATCAATAAATAAAGGAGACACAAGTATTTGTTAATATAAAATAAATAGTTTTAAATATCACTTTTGCATCTAAGAATCACAATCCTTCCACGTATTTTGCATTGCACTAACATTTGTTGTGAAGAATTGAAGGGTCGCTTCTCTCTCTGTCACCCAAAGCCTCATCCATTACACTTGAAGATCCTCAAACGTTTTTAAGGTTCTAATTCCCGTGCCTCTTGTACAATTACAATGTTTAACTATCTTTCATGCTTCATATTAATTAATTAATTGCTCAAGTCAAATGATTAACATTTTAATTATCTTCCGAATATCCATCCTTCAGTTTCTCCCTTTCCAAATAGGGTTTAGGTTGCATTAGATATTTCTATTTGAGGTGGCATGGTGAGTTTCCATTTTGGAATATCTCGTTCAAACTTTGGCCCATGTTGTGCTAAAAAGTGATTACGCCATTGACTATTTTCTAAGTAGTGTGTGATTGTTAAATTAGGGCGAATTTCAGTTGGGTTATGTGCCGTCGTAAATTCCAGAGTAATTAAACTTTTGGGTTGGTGTTCATTTGCTGATTCTTCTGACTAATTAATTAACGTTCGAAAGAGAGATTTTGAAAACCTGTGCTTAATTTGAGCCAATGTCTCTTTATGAATTTCACCAGTCAATTATTTCAACAAACATGGATGTCAGATGGAGACAACATGTCTTTTTCTATTATTATTATTATTATTATTATTATTATTATTATATTCTCTTTCAAAGGGCCCATCATTCTCAAAGATTCCACGTGTAAATCTAGAGACAAACAGCTAATGTTTCGATAAGAGATTACTACGAGGTTCATTTTACGATATCGAATGGAATCTTTATATCGTAGGAGCAGGGCACGAACTACATTAAGATCATATCATAGAAACAAGGAAATGCCAAAATGGAAACTTAGCAAAATTAATGTATATAATATGATATGATAAAATTTAAAATTAAGCAAACTTTTGAATGGACAATAATAAATGACACAACAGGGCTACATTCATAACAAAGGCTCTTCGGTGTAGACCCTGTATTATTGACGAAGTCTTAGTAGTAATCGCAGCAATGTGTTGCATAAATTTGTTGAAACGATATAAGCTGGTTTAGTTAACTTAATAGCCTGCAGGAGGCGGTGGGGAGTTATAGAGGTAAGGTAGGTGATGTGGCGGGAACTTGTGGACATAATGAGGAGGTGGAGGTGGAGACTTGTACACGTATGGAGGAGGAGGTGAAGGAGATGGAGGGGGAGGAGATTTGTAGACGTATGGGGACTTGTGGACATATGGTGAAGTCGAGTGGGATGGAGGTGGTGGTGACTTGTAGATATATGGTGGTGGAGGTGAAGGGGATGGAGGTGGTGGTGACTTGTAGATATATGGTGGTGGAGGTGAAGGGGATGGAGGTGGTGGAGATTTATAGACATAAGGAGGTGGTGGTGATGGGGATGGTGGTGGTGGAGACTTGTAGACATACGGAGGAGGTGGTGAATGGGATGGTGGGGGAGGAGACTTATAAATATATGGAGGGGGTGGTGATGGAGATGGTGGTGGTGGGGACTTGTAGACATAAGGAGGGGGAGATGATGGAGATGGTGGAGGGGGAGATTTGTAGACGTATGAAGGAGACTTGTGAATATATGGTGGAGGAGGTGAGGGGGATGGAGGTGGTGGAGACTTGTATACATAAGGAGGGGGAGGTGAGGGAGATGGTGGAGGAGGAGACTTATATACATATGGTGGAGGAGGCGAGGGGGATGGAGGTGGTGGAGACTTGTACACATAAGGAGGGGGAGGTGATGGAGATGGTGGAGGGGGAGATTTGTAGACATATGGAGGAGACTTGTGAATATATGGTGGAGGAGGTGAGGGGGATGGAGGTGGTGGAGACTTGTAGACATAAGGAGGTGGAGGTGATGGAGATGGTGGAGGGGGAGATTTGTAGACATAAGGGGGTGGAGGTGATGGAGACGGTGGAGGAGGAGACTTGTAGACATATGGTGGGGGAGGTGAGGGGGATGGAGGTGGTGGAGACTTGTAAACATAAGGAGGGGGAGGTGATGGAGATGGTGGAGGTGGGGACTTGTAGACATAAGGAGGTGGAGGTGATGGAGATGGTGGAGGAGGAGACTTGTACACATATGGTGGAGGAGGTGAGGAGGATGGAGGTGGTGGAGACTTGTAGACATAAGGAGGGGGAGGTGAGGAGGATGGAGGTGGTGGAGACTTGTAAACATAAGGAGGGGGTGGTGATGGGGATGGAGGTGGAGGAGATTTATACACGTATGGAGGGGGTGGTGAAGGAGATGGAGGTGGAGGAGACTTATAAACATATGGTGGGGGTGGTGATGGGGATGGTGGTGGAGGAGACTTGTAGATATATGGAGGTGGTGGTGAAGGAGAGGGAGGTGGTGGTGACTTATAGACATAAGGTGAAGGTGGAGATTTGTGTGCATGTGGAGGTTTTTTGTAATGGTGGGGTGGGTGTTTTGCATGCTCTGGTGGAGAGTAATAGGTTGGCTGGGATGCATAGTAAGGCTTATAGTTATAATCATCACCAGCCACAGTGATAGCAATTAGACAAAATGCCAATCCATAGATGAGTCGAGGCCAGTGCCTCGGCCCTGCCGATGTTCTCATCTTCTATCAGTGTACAGCACCAGTGGTTGTTTAGATGAGCTATGCTCTATGCTTGCATTTGCAAAGTATGCATCCTAACCCTTTATATAGTGTTAGCCTTCAGTTATGGCTGATACTGTTTATTTGTTAAATGCATCGACAGACTGGTTGAGGATTTAATATACATGCTGCACATTACCCTTTTTGTTCAAATCATTATTCGGAGTTGAAGTTGCAGGCCTCCATTATGTGAATTCATATTTCTTACGATATGGATTAGCAACAAAGTCAAGAAAGAAGGTTGGCAATGGCATGGTTGGACGTAAGAACTAGTTGAATTGGATCAAATTTTGAAAATGCGCGTTAAAGCAGCCAGCTATGATTATTTCAATTGAACTTTAGAGAACCGGTGAATATATTAGAGCAAGCCTGAAGTACCAAACATCATATTGAAGTCAAATGTCAGGGTGTCGGTCAAAACAAAAACCTACCAGACATCCGGATCAATAGGCAAACTTACATTCTCAAGTCATGACAATGGCTATAGTTAAAATTATCCCCATGAGAATGTGACATTATAATTTTATCTTGGTATAATTACTTTAGAGTATTTTACGGTTTTTCTCATCCGTACAAAACTTGGTCTTATGAACCTTTGATCAGTTACCCCATTTGACTAGGTTTTCAGGGTTTAACTGTTGATGTAATATTATTGGTACTTCACTGATGTTTGTTTTTCCACATTAACATTGAGCATCTAACTAACTATGTTCTTAACTGCATTTTGAGTGGTTTCCCTGTCCGATTGTAATTTTCCATTACATTACTGGTCTAGTGCGAACTCTGCAGGTAGGACTCATTTTTCCTAGTGATTTCATTATACTTGCTATATGTACTGTTCTAGACATATTAGAGAATGCTGCTACTGTTTTTACTCTGCCATCATCGTGTTGTTTTCAGAGACATGTATTCTATATATAAGGTGATCCATTAGTTGCATTTTGATAGTCATTTAATTGTAGAGATAAACACAACTTGCTCCACTTATGTCCTTGACATGGTGCAGGAATACTAGTAGGTTTATTAACTTACATATCAAAATTAACTATTTGTGTCTGTCATAGACTCATGGCCAAAGACATTTGGAGATTCATTTTCTTGTCAAGTTAAGGTACAAATTAGTCATGAGTGAAACTAGTAAGAATTCGATCCCAATACCTAGTTTATCTGCACCCAAATATATAGCAGATATCAAAGAGATCTTAGTTTTGAAATTAGATGAAAATTTGAACAGTCAGGGAAGATAATTCCTTTTACAGTTATAGATCGTAATTAAAATTTTAATCCATGTTGACCCTGTTGTCTCTCCTATAAGACATTCTCCTTCAACTTATGCAGGACATTGATATACCTTGCCATTTATTTTAGTATTTCTTAATTTCAATTCCCTAATCAAACACATTCTTATTACACGGATTGGCTAAAAGAGAATTGCATCATATTATATAGCATTGCATTGCCGGTGAGTTCTAATCTAACCTTAGTTCAGAAATAATTGATGTTGGCAGTGTCAACGAGTTGGTGTGGCCAGCTGTGGGAAAGGAATTATATTCATAATTTCGTGGGAAGCCATCAAATAATCTTCTCTCCTCTCAGGTTCTCCTTAAACCCAATTTCTTTTCCTGTAAATTTCATGAAAATAGATAATATCTTCTAAAATTCAACTTCTCTGATATGTAGTAAGAAGCAATTTTAACCATTCCATTTTGGATAGAGGGTAAGATTATTATTCCATTTTATATTTCATTCCACTGGTGTGCTTATTCCTTCAAGGAAAACAAAGAGTTGAGATTAATTTTCCATAAAATATTTTTAATATTATATTATATTATATAAATTATGATATATTGAGTTTACAAAGATTTTAGCTTTTTGGGGAGAAGAAATAATTTCGGCCATTCAATTTATATGAATATTTAATAATAATTTTTCAAAATCAATTTTAATTTAGATGTAGGTATATGCATTCTGTCGGCACTTTAAAAATCTTTCTATCAAATTTTGTATTTTCTCCTATTCAATATGTTGAACATATTTTTATTGGGAAATTATAAAAAGTTTGGTCAATTAATTCCTGAATTCACAAATTGTCAAAAGATAATTTTTCTATCATAATTTCAGAAATTGCAAATGCAATTGTTTATGTAGGTAAATTGGTCGATGCTCTTAATTTCATTCATTAACTTAGTGTATTATTTTATTTTAAATTTGGTATGTATTGGTTGTTGCTTTTTCTTTTTTTAAATTTGAGATGTCCTTTAATAGAGAATTCGATTCGTAGTTAAGAGGTTGACTTCTTTTAATATATGTTTTTGTGTTCACACGGGCATCGAGATCCAATATTTGTCCACATTCATATTTAAGGAGCATGATTGTCCTTCAACCATGTTAGTTGGTTACTAAAAACTTGAAATAAGAGTTTGAATCATAAAAATAATGTTTGAGTTTGACCATAACAATAGTTGTTAAAAACAATGAGATGAAACCAAGTATCAGAATTATAACTCTTTGATTTTTTTAATTTAATAAAAAATCACTATTGATATTTAGATAAGTATTATTTAAAAAGTGAATGAATGTTGGTCATATATACAATAATTAGTTATTGAATAATGATGTAAAATTAAAGCATATATCACTTGTTCTTAACTTTTATGCGTAATGTAATTGATTTTATTTAACTTTTATAATGTGTTCATTTGAGGGAGAGAATTTGAAAAGGAATGGATGGGTTTGAGTGGATTTGAGAGTGAATTATGTGTTATTTTTTTAAAGGATTTAGAGGTGATTGTGAATAGAATTGGAAGTAATTTTTGTGAAAGTTTGAGAGATTTGATTATGTGATAGACTAAAAATTATGTTTTAATAGAAGTATTGGTGAGATTACCATTTTGTCCTTATCGTATTGTCCACACAAATTTGTTCCACTTGAGTTGTCATCAGATCTCTCACTTTCTCTCTACACATAGATTCGTTCCATTTGAGCTGAGATTGGATCTTTCACATTCTCTCTACACATAGATCTGTTCCATTTGAGGTGGGATCGGATCCAGTCCTTTAACCACATCCAGATTCATTCCAAGTGAAATATTCATTCCAAGTGAGATGGGAACTGATCCATGCTCTTCACGTTCAACTCCTTTGCTCACACCATGTGTGGATGGGTTCCAACTTTGCCAAGTGTTTAACCACACATAGATCCGTTCCAAGTGAGGTGGGAACGGATCCATGCTCTTTGACGTTCACCAGGTCCCTTTGCTCACACTCACACTATACATGGATGTGTTCCAACTTTGTAGAGGGTAAAACTGTATTTAACCAAGTGAATCAACTCAAATGACCGCGTATTAGGCAGGCATATCTTCCTCTTAATTCTCTTCAAGCGAACAGATAAATTACTACGTAATTTGTCTTCGCATTACCACTCAAACAAACACAATGTTGCACTTTAAGTAATTAAAAAAGAACTATTTCCCTAAAGTATTAATTAATATTATGATATTTATGGTGTAGTGATTTTTTTAAGAAGTTGTTATTTCAATTTGTTAGCACTAGTTTTTACAAATAAGAAGAAAATATAAGCGTAGTACTTCAAGCTTTATTAATATTCTTCGTATAAAAAAAAAGGTTTGTCTCAATGCCCAGCAAAACTTAAGAAATATCTGACATTGGATTATTAGTTATAAAAGTAAAAGGTGGAATGAACAATCTGATCCGTGAGAGTTTGAATTTAGTTCTAGGACTTAAATAAATTAAAATAACATTCTTTAAAATAGTTTCATTTTGCACTTTCGTGCTTAATTACATATAGATTCTTCCTACACACTATAATAAAATTAATTTATTAAAGTACAATTAAATAATATGATTAAATTGCAGTTTAATTATAACACGTAAGAATTTATTTCAAACTAATAATAAATGTCAGAACCCAATAACTACTCTCCTCACCCACTCTCTTCTACCACCGAAAAACACATTCCCACTCTCTGCATTTCCTCTCTCTAAACCCTCTCCTAGCTCTCTGAAGCAAGCCATTCCCTCTTCTGATCCTTTCCACTCTGTGCAGCTGCTGAAACCCAGAACCAGGAGAGGAACTTCTCCTCAAGCTGAGCCATCTCCCCTCCCGGTAAGACAAATTCAGTTCCTTCCAATTCTCTTCAATTCTGGGATTCTTGGATTTGATTCTTACCAAAACGAAGTAAGGACTTAAACTCACCCTGAGTTATGAATTTCAGCCCCTTAGGTTGAGGACTTGAGGTACCATTGTGTTGGAGCCTTGCTTGTGGTGTTTTGTCAAAAGGTAAGGGAAGCTAACCGATACATTGTTCATTTGAGTTGTAAATTAGGTTTTGTATGAGATTGGTGTGCTGAAATGACTTCTTGAATGGCTTATGTGTGTGTATGATCATGTTGGTTTCGAAATCTGCGTTCTTGCATGTGAAAACAGTGAGATGATCTGATATTCTCGCCTAGGCGGACTGGTCTCGCCTAAGCGAGACTATCAGAAAGGCTCACCTCTGGAACTACGCGAAATCTCGCCTAGGCGAGCTGGGGTCGCTTAAGCGAGACATACTCTCGCCTAAGCGAGCCAGTTTAGCCTGAGCGAGAGTTCGCTCAGTTTTAAATCCTTGCCCCTGTTTGGTGTCTCGCCTAGGCGAGGCAGCCTCGCCTAAGCGAGATGGCTTCTCGCCTGGGCTAGATTACCTAGCTTAAGCGAGATTCACTGCAGTGGGGTACATCAATTTCTGTGTTAAATGGAAAAATGACATGTTTTACTATGATTCTATGCAAGGAAGCTTTCATGTGTTGATGAGTGCTTAATTTATATATTGTGTAAGGAGATTTGAAGGTTATTAGTTTGTTGTGTGATGATTAGAATGGAATTTCAAGGGAAATCCATGTGAATTGTTAGAGTGTAAGGACGTGTGGAATCATTAATTGGTTGGTATTCTGAAACTCCAATAATCATTCACGCTCAGATAGAGTAGAATGGATTATGTCGTGAGGAGTAGCAGGAGGTCCTAGTCCTTGGACTTGATACAGTCCTAGACGCGAAGGGGACTTACCCTGGGAACGGTCGGGTGATAACCCCATGTGTCCAGGCTCTGCAGAGTCTGGGAACCGTTGCAGGTGCAAACCACCAAGAGCTCCAATGTCGCTTACACAATCCGGATATCGAGTCTAGAATTTTAAATATTAATCTATGTGTTGTGAGTGATGTAATGATGTTCTGTATTATCTTTCTTTTCTCTCAGTTAGCTTACCCTTTTCTTTTGTTCATGTGGTTTTGTGCTCGCGGTTTCTCTTTTGTCTTTATCACGTGCTGTTGGTGTGAGTAGAGCCTCGCCCAGATGTGGATACCTCCTTTCAGAGCAGGAACTAACCTCTCTTACTTATAATTGTAGTAGTTTTTGAATCAGGTGTTGAGAAGCCTTAGCATGGCAAGTTGTTAGCCCTTCATATGCTTTTGGATGACTGTATTAAACGCTTATACAGTATATATGTATAACTGCTAGTTTTACTATTTGCTATGTCTGATCATGAATTAATGTTTTGTTTGATAGTGTGGAATACTATTAAATGAGATGTTACAATAAATGTGAAAGATAAAAATTAATTTCAAATTTTATGTATTTATTAACTTTTAATAATTTAAAACGAAGGTAAAAAGGTGGAAGTTAATTTTAAAGTTTTTTTAATTATCAGCATTTAAAAAATAAGTTGATAGAAAAATACCCCATCAAACACGTAAAGTATGGCTTAGCCAAATCAAAACTATAATTTTTGCAAAGAAATAACAGAAAAATTATTACTTATTATAAGATTCGAGGGACGAAAATATTGTTGTTGTGTGTATCACGAAACCACGTTCTCGCATAAATTGATAGAAGATCGCAGTGTTATAAAAAAACAAAAAGATATCACTAGCCTTTAGTCAAATCATTGAATCCAGTATTAAACATTGCGATAATTATAGAGCTATTATTTTCTCATATAATTTTTATAATGATTTTTTAAATACGATTATTTATTTATATTTACAGAAAAATACATTTATTAAGAATTTACTTTGTTATCATATCACAATAATCAATAGATATTATAGCGATATATTTGAATTCATTATTTAATACATGTATAAATGAAGGATACAAAAATTCATGCGTAAAAAAGTTTAAAATTGGAAAGCAAATTGTTTAATTTTGCATATTGTTAGTTAAGCAACACGAGTTTAAACCTATTTTCATTTGCGTAATAAAAGTTAGAGTAAATACTTCATAATTTATTGATGATATAATGAATTTTTATGATGCCATCAAATTATTAATTGTCATGATTAGTCGTTGATTTTTTAATAAGTAATGAAAAGGTTATATGGATGATTATTGATTGAAAGTATAATTTTGTTTTGCAGTAAGAGTGTATGGAAATTAATCTCAAAATAATTGTCTAAAGCCTGATCTAACTTTTATACAAGATATACTAGATTGTGTTTACCAATTTCTAGTGAAAAAGAAAATAGAGTGGGTGCCGTGAAATACGTTTATTTTTAATCCTACTTTTGAATTATTTTCATTCCCATATTTAACATAAAAATTAAGAAAGTAACAGTATTTTTTTATTTTAATAAATATAATGTTTAATTGCATCATTGTCTCATATTAATACTTTTATTTCACTAAATAGAAAACAAATGTAAAACAATTATTTTAAATAAATAATAAGAGGTGCAAAAAGCGATTATCAGTTTGACATAATAGTTTTTTTGTAGGCCTATGGCCTCTTAAAAAGAGAGCTAAAAATGTCGGGGAAAGCTATTTGCATCGATCTTTTTTGTAATTTTTTTATGCAGTTTTCGAAAACATCTATTTTTTGTATTTTAACTTTAAAAATCATAACATCTTAGAAAATGGAACAATTCACATTTTTCTAAAATTCGAAATAAAAAATATTAGGAACTTTGATCAAAAGTAAAAAAAGAAAAAACTTTTCTCTATATTGTGTACTGCAGTATATTTTTGAAATATAAGATAAAAAAATTATCTACTGATTACTAGATAATCGGGTTGATTCTAATTTTTGTGTGCAAGTGAATATAATAGTATTATATAATTTAATAGTAATATTGGGGAAAACGTGTGTAAACCTACTGCATGCGCGCATTTATACTACATAAAATATCTTGACTGTTTTAGGTTTCGGTACTCAACACAGCAGATGTTAATTCAATATAAAAATAATAACACTAAATTGGTGAAAATAGAGCACATAATTCAGCCTTTACGATAAAAGCGTTATGCGTTTTGAATCCTCGCTGCGGCTGATCCTCTTAGCTTCCAACCATTAATGCAGTGGGCACTGGGCACTGGGCACTGGGCATTCTGTCTTTATTTTGTATTGTGAGTTATGATTTATGTTTTTAAGGCTTATTTGTAATGCTGCCGAAAGCTGAAGCATGGTTTCATGGTGTTTGTATGTGCTTGGGGAGTACTGCTATAGGGCATTTGTGTGGGAATATGTTAGTACGGTGGTTTTGAAATAATTAGTATAATCTACTTAAATATTAATTAACCACAATTTTTTGGTAGGTTGTACTAAGGAAAGATTGATCATTTTTCATTTTTGTAAATGAGAAAGGGTAACCCTTATACCTATATAATACATTATTTAATAGGTGATAAAAAAAAAGGAGATATCTAAGCATAAGGAATAACCGAATTATATACAGGTAGGGTACTTCTATTCGCTCGAAGGTGATTATTTGTGTTTTGACACGTCCACAATCACCTCTCTGTAACACATAGGGCAAGCCTGAAAAAAACACAGAAAAGAAGAGGCATTTCAGCATATGCCAAATTGAGCACTACAAATATTTAACGAACTCGTTATTATAAATTAATGGGAATCAACATGGCGTGAATCCTAAAAAATATGCATTTCACAAAGAAAATTTGGGAGTAGTAATTGTCAGTTAGAAACCTAAATTAGTTCTTATATGCCTCGTGATCTCTCATTAAAACGCTTATATTTATAAATTTTTCAACATTTGTATTTTTTATTTCAGTAATGCTTTGATAAATTCTGAAGTTCGGAGTCTATTACGCACTCGGAGATCTCATTCCTAAACAACTTGCCTTATTGATGCTAAGCCATTTGTTCCCACAGCTAGCATGATAGGCATGTTTGCATGGTAAAGTCATCCTCTTGTCCCCTCTTCTATATTCCATCTGACAAATCACGCATCTAAACATGAAAATGAGTCAGAATAGCACAGTAAGGAGGAGTCTGTATCCAAACAATTGCTCTTCTGTCAAGAAAACAATAGATAAGTCTATGACTCTAGTTGCAATTCAAGTATGCAATGGGCTCAATATACCAAAGTATTTGTAGAATTCTTGTATAATCTACATAAGCACATGTTCTATATTTAAGGGAATCCTTAGTGATAGTCTTGGAACACCTAATAAATCCATTACTGATCTTTTTTTTTTTTATAATACAACCCATATGTCTGCTACCGCACCCATATTTATTAACCTCGTTGCTAGACAATGTAGTTTAACAGAGCTAAGAAGGCATATAATTCTGAAAAAAATTTACTAAACAGAAAAACTTACATGAAGTAATTTCATTTTCAGAAAACTAAAACAAAATCTAGAAACGGAAAATAACCTCTCCTCCCGTGACTTCTTCCTAAAGAAGAAAAAGCGGCCACACTTGTATTTCGATACTGGAATCAATGAAATTTGTTCTTGGGTGAGACCACGACACTCAGTTCCAACTGTCTCACCTAATTCAAGTAGTTCCTACGATAAATAAAATGGTATCAATGTGAGGAAAAAGGTAAAAAAGAATAAAACCAAGTGAAAGAAGTCTGTTCTTCCAACTTTTATCTATTGTTATTCTTCGAGATAGAACAAGGAATCTAGATTTTCACAGGTAACAACAACCAAGCCTTTTCCATCACCAGGTGCCACATCATTAGCAAGTAGAAAGGGATTTACAGAGAAGATAAAAGAATACTGTCCCAGAATTTCTTCAATAACTAACATGAAAAAGGATACTATTAAGAAAAAGTATTGTACTACTATAACGAAGGACACAAAGAACTTGACTTTTACAACTAAGTGCTCATGATTATCAGAACGACACGCATGTCATACAAATTATAACCCCATCAACCAATAAACCGTGATAGTTTAAGTTGGATGGTCTGCCCTATAGTTGTCTGTTACATTGGTAACAGTCTCACACACCCATCCATTGGTTTTGAACCCTTAATAACTTCCACCACCCTATTAGTCTATTTTATAGGTGAAGGCAAGGGTTGTCAATATCATGCTTTCTTGTTTAAACCAAATAATTTTTAAAATGGTATAGAGGTTTTGCAGCGCCTTCCTTACTTGCAACTTTAGTGAGTGACAGAAGGTCCTAATTGCTAGATCAATCCCACAACTGTCTCCTGTGTAACTATTATAAGCAATTGTTAAACCATTATACAACTTTTGAACATATTTTAGGGAAAATGATGCAGTAGTAGTGTGGATAGAACGTAATGCATTATGCTGGAAGAAACGAAGGGGGAAGAGGCTTGTGCAGGAGTAAAATGATCAAAAAGGAAAAGGTTGAAGGTATAGGTTCTAAAAATCAAACAATTGTAAAACTTACTATATTATATACATCTAGAGTATTGGTTGTATACTTTTAAGAAACCAAATATAAGATTAATTTACTTTTAAGTGAGAAATATATGTGGCCAACAAAACGAAGGCTACTTTCAGTCCAACCTCATAGGTCATGTTGTCAGGATCAATATTGTCTTCCCAACTGACCTGAAAAAAATTATAAAAAAATGGCTTAGCTCATTCTAATTAATTCGTGATTGTGTTGTAGGCATAGATACAACTTCAATGTTTAAATAATATCCATTTAATTATTTAAATACTTAATGCACCAGAAATTTAATAAAAATACCTCATAGTCATTGAAATCATTATGATGCCTTCTCGGACCTGAAAGAAAAGAGATGGATTTGTTTTAATTTTGAGCAGACATATTATACATTGGTTGGACTACAGATCTGCAAAAGGGGTTTAAAGTGGATAATATATTTGTTGAAAACTATCCAGTGATGAAACTCTGTAGCTTACATTCAGTAGAACTGTCTAGTGTGACACTGTTTACTCCTTCTTCCCTTTCTATACGTTCTGTTGCCATCTGTTCATTGATTGTTGCAGAGTTTTCCGAGTGCCTTCTATACTCATCCATCAATTGTTCATGATAATTTACCTCGTAACCATTACTATCCTGATGGTACGAGGTACCGTCTGGTTCAAACAGCCCAGATTTGTAAAAGCTTGTAGTTGAACTTGAAGGGTATGAACTCTCCTGTGTATGTATGGAAACTTTTTTACTTGCAACTTTCAACCAGAGCTCTACTCGCAGGAAAATAACATGAATAATGTTGTATATAAACCCTTTAAAAGAAGACCTTTATTCTATATTTGAAAAGTTCTACACTGTATATCAAACTTAGCTATGTATCCCAACAAATCTACAAAAAGGAAACAATAAAAAGGGTGCGAAAAATCTGTCAATATCCAAACATAATGTAGATAATATCTCTGAAGGTACCTGAGCATGTGAGGCACCAGAAAAAATGAAGTTAACATGTTCGTATGTAAGACCTTCAACATATTCAATAAAGCTTCCTGCTGTACTGTAGGGATAGCTCATGTTACTGTAACGGACCTCCATGTGTGGGTTCTAACTGATCTTGAATTCTATCTGCCGGACAAGTAATCTGTAGAGTGAATTCAAAGAAAATAGTGAATCAGTAATGTGAATTTACGGAAAATGGTGAATCTGCAGAGTAAATTCACGGACAAGTAATCTGCAGAGTGAATCACAAAAGGTAACGTGCAGAATGAATTCACATACAAGTAATTTTTAGAGTGAATTCAAGTATTCAATTCCGCATGTCCGTCAGTAAAACTGAGGCAATCAACAACAGATCACTCAGCTACTCAAAAATGTTAACCTGAATTTTGAGATAAAGAAATGATTAGGTCTTTTTAGATACTGTAGTTCGAAACCCAAATTATTATTGTCCTAGTTACATTAACTATGAAAGTCAATAAGTAGTAAATCACTACTCATATAGTTATTGATCACGAAAATAATGAAACAATTAAGATACAGCAACAATTTTAATTTCGTTATTACTGAACAAAATTAAAATCCTAACATACACTACATATAAAACAATCATTGGATATGAACGACATTATTGCATAATTTTTGCATTTGTCAGATTCTAAAAAAAGAGGAACAAAGTTGCATGAAGCATTTTCACGGTGAACTTGAAAGCGCACTAATCAAGTGGAAAAGGAAACAGAGCTTAAACACTCTCGAGGTAGTTAGTTATGCAACGAAGAACAAGATCGCGTGGAACGAAAACTGAAATCTTCGATCTCTGGTGAAGAAAAGAAAAACTCAACGACGAGTACCTGTTTAGTTGTACGGAAGCAGAGAATTAGAACATAAGCCTCGCAGTTGCGTTGATTCTAGAAGTGTAACAAGAAAAATGGTGATAGGTGAAGACTGAAGATGAAAATGAATGCACGAGTGTAAGATGAAGAAAGAGAATTGAATGGAAGGAATATGAAGAAACTGACCTTGATCTCTTTTGGTGCCGGATGAAAATGGATGAACCAACGAACGAACGAACGAAAAGTTTTGTAACTTCCTCTGTTAACTATGTTTTCTCCACCTTTAAGCACTTCTTGAAGGAACACGCCAACTCCGTTAGAGGATCATGATCACCTGCTTCGCACCTCTTCTCCAACCGTTTCAGTTTTTTCTCTTTAATTTTTTTTTATTGTATATATGTATTTAGCTATTATATTTATTTATCATATATTAACTCAACTCAACAGATTAAAAATAATTTATAAACATTTTTTCTTAATATATATTATGAAAAAAAGTCTTATAGCAAATTATACTATTTTTAATTATAATATCATATCATGTAATGTCATTTTTAAGCACTTATATATGTAGCCTAAGTTACATTATATAGTGACGAGAGAGTTGAACAAAAAAGAAATTATAAATTCATTGTTTTGAAGGTTTTGAATCAGATTATGTTTATGTTTATGTTAAGTTTATGTATCATTGATATCGTATGTTCTCTATATCTTTCTTCTAAAAGACCTATCGATTATAGGCTTGTATTGTATCCAAAAGTTTTTTTATGGATGGTCAAGTAAGTGTGTCTCGTGATGATGAAGAATAGTGATATTTTTTATTAACACGAGTGGATGGTTGAAAATCAAAGTATGAATATATGAATTAAGTTTTACGTGAAGTAGTAACAAGAAAATTGAGTATTATGTAAATAAGAATATCATATACCTATTTTATTAAAGTTTGTCAATTTTGTATAAGAAGGTTTGAACTTATATCTCATTAACATTATATTTTTTAAAAAAATCTGTCACACTACTAGTAAATTTTATTTTCTAAATAATTAAAAATAAGTAAAGAGTAGCATGGTGCACTTCATTTCTGGGAATATATGTCTCATGAATGCAAGTTCATTTTTGTCTAATTTACTTTTCTTTTTAGTGTTTAATGGATGGCAAACTGTGCTCACTGCACACCTAAGAGGAACAACACATGGAAAAGATAGTGCGAGGCATGTGAGAAAATGAAGGTGAATTGATGAGAATAAGCAAGTGGTGGCGTGGAAGTGAAGCGAAACACGAAAAGCATAACTTATCTTGACATATTCCAATCACAGCACAGTCCTTTTGTCTGCACTGATGAAGCCTGAAAATGAAGAAATAAAGAATAGCCACGAGACATTCGCTAAGTAATTAATAAACCAATTCAAAAGATTCGCTGCTTCTCCTCAAGGGATATGTTCTGTGCAGAGGAATGGCATCACTCATGCCAGACCCATATTTTATTAGGTTACTCTCTAATTTTTCAAATCCTAAATTTTTAGTTTCTCTGTTTTTAAAATAAAAGTTTAGTCTTTTATAGTTTCTCTTTTTAGATGAATGATTTTAATCTAATTGTTTATATTAAGACTTTGATGTCTAAAGTACTAATACCAACCCACATGTGATACATTTTTTTTCTTTATTCTAATTGTTTGATTGAGCTCCAAATGTGAGTTAATTTCAAACCAAACCAAATTTAATTTTTTTAAGTGCAATCCAAACACACATAAGTTGTTGCCATAACAATTATGACATAAATAATATTGAATTTGATTCTCTTAAAATAATGTCATGAAATTAAATCTTATATATAAAAAGAATGTGATAAGAAAAATTTTCCACCAAAAATTATGAACCAAATTTTCGAGATATAAATTAATCGTGGTAAACAAAAGTTAATTGATACTTTAACGTATACCTATAAAATATTATTATAATCACACGTTATTAGTGGTTGACACAACCACTTAATATTTATGAAATATGTAGATAATTAACAAGTATTTATCAAATACATAAACAATTAACAAATGTATGACATCATAACACAAAGTCCAATCTTTAATTTTAAGAACAGAACACACATATTTCTTATAAACATGGAAACCAAATTTGCACAAATGTAATACGAATTGTATTTTCTTCATGCTTTTCTAAGTGCATTACCAATTCATCCATTTTATTGATCATTACCATACAAATATTGAATATATATATATATATATATATATATATATATATATATATATATATATATATATATATACATATATATATA
>Ga0099822_1003595_pt1 | contig 19909 bp, 17 predicted proteins | sample CowpeawhiteBW_FD_76839 | JGI IMG/M metagenome (GOLD analysis project Ga0099822, IMG submission 76839) | Root nodule microbial communities of legume samples collected from California USA - Cow pea white BW | ecosystem: Host-associated > Plants > Roots > Nodule | place: USA: California | collected...
AAATAAAAAAAAAAAAAATATTTTTTAAATATATATATATATATATATATATATATATATATATATATATATATATATATATATATATATACACACACATACACCACAAACATATATATAAGGGTACTTTTGTGAATTAAAGTTTAGCGGTTACGGGTATCCACGGGTACGGATACTATGATATTTGTACCCGCCCCATTAACATGCGGGTATCAAAAATACCCGTACCCGCGGGTAGTGGGTATCCATTTTTAATATCCATTTCCTACCCATTATGGGTTTTATTTGCGGATACCCACGGTACATATATTTTTGACATCCCTAATCGAGATGATCTCTCTCATAACTTCATTTCTTATTTAAGTTTGGAAGCTTCATCATTCGAGATTATCCATCCCACTTATGTCGCTCTCTTGGGCAAGGAAGCTTCATCATCCAACATGATCCCCTCATTAAGTCTGGGATGGTCCCTCTTATAACTTTATATTAATTGGGTTGGAAAGTTTTATAGTTCAAGATGATCCCTCCCATAACTTTATATATACATACAAAATCTTCGAGATTTCAAAAAATTGTTCTCATAAAAGTTGGGATCTTTCTTTATTCATAGCATTAAGTTGATTCATAACATCTTTTATTCTCATTATTGCAGCGCTAAGAGCTTTCTCCATACTTTTTGTTCTTATAGGAGTAAGTTGTACTCCACAAGTCTGCTGAATTGTTCTAGTGCTTGATTGTTGGCTGGATGTCTTCCTACTCCGATGAAGCTCCGATGACGGCGCATGGGTGCCTACAAAAGACACTCTGATGCTTAAGTTAGCACTGAAGATGTCAGGGATTCAAAGTATATTTTAATGCGTCCTCAATGCATAGAACAATGTGATATTTATACATTTTTTACCTGTGGGTCCTACCTGGAGTGGGCTTTTGGGCCCAAAATACTTCTTTTAATTGTTTATGAATCCAATGACAATTGGTGAAATTACAAGAAGAGCCCTCGATAGTTGTTGGTAGGCGGCTTGAGTCAATATGGACAGATACTGCATATTTTATGAGGGATCCTAAGTATACAATATCCAGTAAGCGGATATGTGGGATCTGAGTGTTGGATACTCTTGGGTCGCCTAGTTAGTTGAGTGGATAGGGTTATTACCTCTTACTCGAGCAACTTCATAGTGTATTGCTCATGGAAGTTTCCTTATTGCCTGTCAGTTGGATGCTTGAGGTCGCCTACTGCGTACTGGTGTATTCCTCAATGTAGGGTGAATAATATAGGTGTTGATGGTTGCTTACTATGTACTAAGGAATTCTTAATATAGAGTAAGCGACCTTGGAGGTTACTGATGGCTGCTGGTGGCTGCTTATTGTGTACTAAGGGGTTCCTTAGTATAGAGTAAGCCTTGGAGACTACTGGTGACTGCTTGTTGTGTACTAAGGGATTCCTTAGTATAGAGTAAGCAGCCTTGGAGGCTGTTGGTGGCTGCTTGCGGCTGCTTGCTGTGTACTAAGGAATTCCTTAGTACAGAGTAAGCGACCTTGAAGGTTGTTGATGGCTGCTTACTGTGTACTAAGGGATTCCTTAGTACAGAGTAAGTGACCTTGAAGGTTACTGATGGCTACTTCCTGTGTACTAAGGGATTCCTTAGTACAGAGTAAGCGGCCATGGAAGTTACTCATGGCTGCTTACTATGTATTGATTCCTTAGTACAATAAGCGACCTTGGAGGTTACTGATAGTTACTTACTGTGTATTGATTCCTTAGTACAAAGTAAATGGCCTTGGAGGTTATTGATGGTTGTAGGTGGCTGCTTATTGTATACTAAGGGGTTCCTTAGTACAGAGTAAGCGACCTTGAAGGTTGCTTGTGGTTGTTTACTGTGTACTACAGAGTAAACAGCCTTGAAGGTTGTTGGTGGCTGCTTACTGTGTACTAAGGGGTTCCTTAGTATACTTGTACATTGTTCACGAAATAGTTGGGACATCAGCCTCCCAATCTTGAGGATCATAGTAACGTATAGATTCATTGTGAGTTTAGGCTGCTATGTTTGTGTTTTTGCAATTTTCATTTATGGCCTTTGGCCGTGTACCATATAGGTATACTTTTCACGTTGATAGTCAACTTGCTTGTATCTAGCATGTCTCTTAACACATTTTCCAATTGATAACCCATCACCATGTCAGGTAATCAAAATCCATTAAGGACAAACCATTTAATCCTGAATACAAGCACACATCATCTTGACATAAAACACATGTTGCATTATGTGCAATAGCCAATATGGGAGGCTAGTGCACTTGTTTAGAACCAATATCATCTCGGTCAACACTAATGACAAGTGTATAGTTTTAGTAAAATTGTATATCATTTAGACAATTATCTTACATAAATTCAATGTAAAAATCACTAAAACAACCTTTTTTGCATTAAAATACATATTGAGGAGTGAAGAAATTATAAAAAATGGAATTTAATGTATTTATACTATATATTTTGTCGTTATTAATTTAAATGATGTCAACAAAAATAATAAAATTAAACATAATTTAGTAAAAAAAGGAATAAAATTGAATGTTAAGAAGAAGTATCAAATTGAACAAACTGTATAAAAACAATATTTAAATCTTATTTTTTTATTGGCTAAAATGTTATTTATTTTAATTGTTCTTTATTCTTATAGTTAAAAAACTTGTCTTTGTAGTTATCATTTTTCACCTTTTTCTGTTGAATAATTCCGTTTTTTTTTTCTTTTGAATAATTCTATTTATTTGAATTTGACGTTTCGATTTATCATGGCTTTAAACAATTTTAGACAAGAAAGATAAGCAAAATTATCTGTATTGGTTATAAAATCAAAATCTTTTTTGACACCAATAAAATCAAACTTCTTAAACTATATAGTAGATATTACAACAAACTGCAGTAACTATGAGAACAAAATGATAATTAAGCAAAAAATTAAAAACTAAAATAAAACTTATTATATTTACGTGAATAAAAAACGTATTTATTCTGAAGAGTGAAAAGAAGCAGCATGGTTATGGAGGAATTTCGGAAAACAAATTAACAAAAATTCTCTCTGAATGTATTAGATCTGAAATCGTTGCTACTGGAAACCAATCGAAATTGCTGCAATTAATTTAACCATTTTCCACTATTTCTCCAGATAAGATCAGATCAGATCCACAGCGTCTCGTTTCGCGGATCCACCGCCATGGATTTCATGAAGGTCTTCGATCAAACCGTTCGAGAAATGTGAGCGAGCTTCTCGATCCTTCCTTCATCTTTTTGCATTGCGATTTTCATATTTTTTCTTTTTTTTAATAAAAACTTGAAACCTATTTCAATCTTCTAATCGAGAATGATAGTTCGCCCTGCTCTTACGATTACGATGTTTGTTTATGCGAAAACAGAAAGAGAGAGGTGAATCTGAAGGTGCTTAAGGTTCCGGAAATCGAACAGAAGGTAAAACTGTGATTGTTGTGTTTTTTGTTTTATTTGTGCGGAGTTCATTGAAAAAATGTTACAACTCCTGCTATTTCGATTTGAAACACCGTTGTTAGAGTACGGGAAGTACAATATTTTGGATTTCTGTGTTTCTCTAAAATTGATAATGGAATGCGTGTTTGGAATTGAATTAGGCATAGCACTTCTTTTTCTATTATCTATTATCAAGTGATTTTTGGATACTTTGTTGATGCAATGGTGTTGGATGACTGCCAGATTTTATATATTTGCAAACTATAAAGCCACTAGATTGGCCAGTGGTATTATATTATTGACTGTTATACCATTTTTCACATATTAGGTGCTCGATGCAACTGATAATGAACCTTGGGGTCCTCATGGTACTGCACTGGCAGAGATTGCACAGGCTACCAAAAAATTGTAAAAAACTATCTATCTTTTCTTTTTCCGGTTATGTTGCTTTGTTTTTTTTTTGTTTTCATATTTTGAGAAATATTCTGATACTTGTTCTACTAAATTATTACTTCTTCTATACTAGTACTGAATGTCAAATGGTCATGAATGTCCTTTGGACAAGACTGGGCGAAACTGGAAAAGACTGGAGATATGTATACAAGGTAATGCTTTACAAATAATCATGTCATTTCCTAAGATTTTAAGATACAAAGAGAAGGCTTTTTGGATGTATTTTCTGTGTTGATACATACAATTTGCTTTTCTTTCAATAACTTGAATTACGTTTTGTCAGGCGTTGGCGGTTATTGAGTATTTGGTAGGAAATGGATCTGAACGTGCAGTTGATGACATTATAGAACATACTTTTCAGATTTCAGTAAGGAATTTTCTTGTATTTAGCTAATTTATGGTTGCAATTAACAACTGTGCTGACAAGTACATTAAGAGTATTTTCTGTCGTAATTTTAATTTCCTTTGGATTGGTAAAGGCACTTGCTAGTTTTGAATATGTTGAGCCAAGTGGGAAGGACGTGGGACTCAATGTAAGGAAGAAGGCTGAAACCATTGTGTCCCTTTTGAATGATAGGGATAAGATACATGATGTCAGAAATAAAGCTTCTGCAAACCGTGACAAGTAGGTCCAATTTGTCAATCTTTTCATTCCAGAATTATCAGGTCAACAAAACTACTACTGTAGAATGTGTTGTCAGAAAAAAACATTTCTTATTTGTCTTTTGGGTGGTCAATGTAGGTATATTGGAGTTTCTTCTAGTGGTATTACATACAAGTCTGGTGGGTCAGCCTCTTATAGTAGTGGTGGCTTCTCTCAGAGCAGTGGTAAGTATGGAGGCTTTGGATCTAGAGATGGTGACAGGTTTAGTGATAGCAATAGAGACAAGGGGGGATCTTATGATGACCATGGAAAATCAAACCATACTGTTGCAAGTGACAATCAAGACAACTCCTTCAAGAAGGGTTCATCACGATCTGTCAGGTAGGACAAATCTAACTGCTGTTATGGTTGGCAAATAACTGTAAATGTATTTTTATGACCGTTCCATTCTATTAGCGGAGAATATTGTCATAGCCTTGGGTGTGTTTTTTGACAGCAACTGATGATTATTTTGCTACTTAGTGCATAAATTTAGTTATTTCTTCGAATTTAATTATTGATGGATGGCATTGTGGCTTATTCTGGAAAGCAATGTGACGGTAATAGAATGAAATGGCATTTGTACATATGTTAAAAGGGATAAAAAGGGTGAGTCCTGGCTTATTAGTAAGGTTTTGTCTTGATACTGATTGGTCAAGTGTTTGAATCCCAAAACAGCATTTTTGCATACGCAAGGGTAAGGTTGTGAACAATGACCCTCCCTAATACCTTATAGTGAGGAGCCTTTTGGCCTCAGAAGAACCTTTTGGCGTCAGAACAGAGTATGTTAGTTTTATTTGTTGTATATACAAAAGGTATGAGGAAATTTTTGGAGGTCAATTAATTCATTATAAGCATACCATCGTGCAAATGTATATCTGCACATTTAAGTTAAACTCGGTTACATCCAATATTAAATAATATATATTAATGTGCTAAAAAAATATTTTAATTTATATCTTCCTTTACCTTGAGACAGCCTTGGTGCAAAATGAAACCTCCAATTTTGATACTATTGCTCATAGGAACAAAATATTAGATGAAAAGTGAATAATAATTAGAAAAGCACCACTTTAGATATTGATGCCATAAGATTAGGATTAGCACAAACTGTAATTTGCTCGTTTACTTTCCAAAAGGTTTTATTAATTTGTCATCTTTAGCATAAATTTTATCTTGTGGATCAATTAAAGTGATAGAGAGGTGTGCATAAACAGAAGATTATGGAAGCAGAAAGGAAGTTAAATATTGTCAGGGTTGGAGACATGTTACCTGTGAATGATACATGTTAGTTTTAAATGGGGAATTTGTTGAGTTGATTAGAAGCTTATCTCAATTTTAAACTTTAACTTGGCTATGGTTATTATTTAGGCAAATTTTTTCCCTCTTCATACTGCAATGATTTTATTGCCCTATCCTTATTCCAGAATGTCTGTCTTGCAGCAAAAGTCCAGAGAACAAGTCATCTAGAGTATCAAAGTCATCAACTAATGCAAATAATTATGGTTCAGTTCCTTCTCAGAGTTCAAGTGTACCTGGAAATAGTACTGAGGATGACATGGATGATTTTGATCCAAGAGGAACTTCTACCAGTAAGTATTTTCAAAAAAAAAAAAAACATCTCCAATAATGTAATTGCTCATTCTATTGATACATTCATTTTAGAGGAATTGTTTTACCCATATAAGCTCACAAGTGAGTGATGTCATTGTCCTATACCGAGTTTCAATTGTTGATCGTGCAACAACATTTTGTTTCTTTTTCTTCCAAGAGATAATATTTCTTGCAAAGAAAAAAAAAAATCTTCTAGTAGAGCGTCTCTCCATGGGAGAACCACCCCAATCAACATCACAACATCTAGGGACATGGGTATTTCCTTTATCTTCATTAAATAATCCTTGTCCTAGACCCTTTTTTATACATCTTAAAATATGGATGACAACATTCTAATGATCAATACAAGGATTTTGCACAAACTAATTCACAACTCCCACTACAAAAGACAAATTTGGTTTAGTAATGGTAAGATAAATAAGTTTTCTAACCAGTCTTCTAAATCTTTTTGTATTAGACAAAACTTCTCCTTGTTCAGCCATTAATTTTTTATTTGGATCTATAGGACAATCTACTGGTTTACTGTCAATCATACTCGTCTCTTTCAGTATGTCAAGAGCATAAAACCCCAAGGATGTGACTTGACTTGGACCCCAAATGTTAAAATGAATTATAGAAAAGATAGAGTTGCATTTTGTTTCAGTTATTTTTGGGAAAGATTGAACATGTTTTCCTAATTTACATAACTCAAAACTCAAAATCTAAGGCTAGAAGTTTGCTAAGTTAGAAAATCATCCTTTTTAATTTTGATAGATTTGGATGACCTAAGCGATTATGCAAAAGCTTAGGAGATGGGGATTTTAAAGAAGACATTGACAGTCTAGTACCAAGATAGTAGATTTCTCTAAAATTCATGTCCTTCACCAATCAATTGACATGTACCACAAAAAAAGAAAATTGACATCAAAGGTTATGGTGCACTTTAAACTCCCTGAGACGTAACTTTGGGTCTATTGGCTAAAGTAATAATATGAAGAATTTTAGGATGAGAAATAGAAGAAAATAATGAAGCATTATCAAAAATGGGATCAAAAGCACCTGAATTGATTATCCATTAACTTTAACACAAGGGTTTGAGAAATTTGAGTTTTTGAAAAAATAGAATGAGTGAAAGACAGTGCTTGACTGCCAAACTTTATCCTGAGATATTCCTGATACCATTTGATTAGAGAACTTTGGTTTAGAAACTTTAGATTTGGAAATATGGGCTATCTTATCAGGCAAGCCATGTAAAAGGTAATAACTCTTTTGGGTGTGACCCATTCTTTTACGCTATGTGCATTGAGGATGCCCTTTACCACGAGGGCTCGCTCCTCACAACTTCCCTTTCCAAGAGTAGAACTTATGTCAGAGGAGATTGTCTTTGAATACATGTTGAACAAGGTTGAGGCAGGGAGACTATCCAATAATGGATTAGAGAATATAGAAGGAAACCTAGGTTTTCAAGTGAGAGAAACCGTGATCAACATTAGAAGACTTTACCAAATGGTTTCGGAACGAAGAACAAAGGGTAGAAATGGGCTCAGAGTGCTTCGACAAGTTAGTCTGTGGTGGTTTGGAAAGATTTCGACAATTGGAAGACGACGCGTGAGACACTTGTGATAAAACATTACGACGATGACAATGTGTAGGCCGGAATTATGATGTGCAACCAAGGCTTGGATCTTGGTAATCAAGGCTCATAGGACCCCAACGTCGAAAGACGAAACTTGGGCGGCAAATAGTGGCATACGACACAAACAATGACCAATTGACAATTCTTTTGTTAGACAAAGGCCGATAAGGGTAGGATCGACCTTCTGTGATATCAGCTTGAGAAAATATAAAAGAATAGATAATGACTCTTTGAGAGAGCTTGATCACTCCTCTCATGTTCTCACATTTATTTTGAAAGAATTCTGATACAGTGTATAGAGAAGAGCAAAGATCAAACTAGAGTCCTAAGTACAAAGATAGGTATAGCTCACATAGCAATTTTGCAATACAACGACTTCCTACCTATATTTAATACCTATTCTAATTCCTTCCAAGTCCAGCATACTGGTGGTAGAATCAATAATCGTTCTCACTATAAAGCTGACTACAAACTCTAGGAAATCCCCTTTCTCGCAATTCTTTGACTGTGCTGTGACTTGTGACTTGATGTTTTCTGTTCAATAAAAAGAAATATTAATCTATTCATCGAAGTTGAGTATAAAGTACTACTGTTAAATGTGTGATTCTCATGCAGCTTGTACATGTCTTCAAAATTCAACCTTAAAGGCTAGTTGTCTGGGTAAACAAGTTACTTCATTAAGCATCCTACACTACTCAATGTCAAATATCCATAATACCCAAGTCCCTATCATAGACACTTAAACACTAGTTGAACCCTCCCTTAGAAGTTGTTAGTTCTCAAAGAGCCAGGCCACTTTTAAGTGAGTACTCCATTGAGCATTCCATAGTACTTGATGTTCTCATCTTTGGCATCCCTTTTCTTTTCTTTCTTTGTTTTGGCCTGCTTTCTTTATTCTTATAATGAAAGACTAAGGCCATTTGCTTCTGAAACAACCAATGAACAATGTTTCTGTAAGTTTTACACCCTCTATCAAACTAGCCACTAGCCACTGGCCCAAAAAGAAGAAAAACCAAATTAAGTATGTGGTGATAAATAACATTTTGCTATTGTCTCAAGTAGTAAAAGATGAGTAGGGTATTGTTTTCTCAGGAATTGTTTCTCAATAACAAAAGTCAATGTGAAAATTATTTGAACTTGATTGAGGTGAGAATTTCATTTGATTTCTCTAATTTACCTTTTAAAATGTATTTTTCAGTTGCGGGATTATTTTACCTTTTAAATGATATGGAAAAATTTCATTCTTTCATCAGAAACTTCGCCAGGAAACTCTAACCAAGTTGATCTCTTTGGACAAGATTTAATTGGTGACTTCATGGATGCTCCCACATCTGTTCCTGTAGAGAAGCCAGCAACTGGTAATTTGCCAGAGGTTGATCTTTTTGCAGATGCATCATTTGTATCTGCAACACCTCAAATGGACAAAGGAGCCAGTTCTCAACCACAGGTTAGATTTAGATTTACCATTTGACTTGACCGTACACCATTGAAGTAAATATATTGGCCTATTTTTTATGTTGAAATAATTTTATTTCATTTCTAAAATAATGTTTGATAATATTATGTGGTCTTGGAGGGGAATCAAGACCAGAAGGCACGTAGTGTTAATGTTGTGCAATATTTTCACATGGTTCCAAGTGTATTAATTGCATGTGACAAAATTGTTTCTTAATTTTAAATTGTGATTGTGAATCTAACAAACTTACAGGCTTACCTTCTTTCTCAACATTTTATCTGTCACAGTGCTAAAATATTCCATTTGTGTCTGCTGATCATGTGTGTATAGGCTGAGGTGGATCTATTTGCTTCACAACCCGCAATTTCTACAGTTACACCAACAGTTGACTTGTTTTCCATTGCTGAACCAGTAGTGCAGCCAGACAGCAAGCCAGAGAAATCTGGTCCTGTGGATAACAGCTCGTTTGATCCGTTTGCTGCTGTTCCTCTTAATAATTTTGATGGATCTGATATTTTTGGTGATTTTACTTCTCAATCTGATTCTGTGTCTTCCCAGCCCTCCAATAATGTTGTCAGGGATGACAAACATGATAACATCACTGGTAAAACTTTAGCAGACACTAAAGTTCCTTCTAAAAAGGATACTTTCCAGGTGAAGTCTGGTGTCTGGGCTGATTCACTAAGCCGCGGACTGATCGATCTCAATATAACTGCCCGTAAGTTAATTATCATGACTATTAGTTTTACATTATCTGTTGTTTTCCTCCTGGAGTAGATTCAAGCACCTATGGGACATAACACGGTGCCTCTAACAATTAATGCGTTGCATTCTTTTATATGATATATGCAATAGTCTTGCTAAAAGATAAGTACATTATTAATTGGGTTGGATGATCTTAATAACCTAGTGTGTTCATCCACTACCCCTTTGCTTGAGCAATATGATTGAATGTTTTCATGTAGTAAATTCAGAAGTGCAACTTGTTCTGTTTCTTTGTTTATTATTATTAATAGTAGGTTCTGGTATTTGTTTTTGCAGCTAAAAAAGTATCCCTTGCGGATGTTGGGATTGTGGGTGACTTGAGCGATGGATCGGAGGGAAAGGAGAAAGGGCCTCCACCTTCATTTTATATGGGGAGAGCTATGGGTTCAGGTTTAGGTTCAGGTTCAGGAAGTATTGGACTTGGTAGGTCTGGATTCACTCCTTCACAACCAGCACCTGCAGACGACATATTCTCAAGCCTTGGCTCCCAACAATATCAATTCGGTGCGTTCCAGAAGTAAAAATCCCAATCACATTTTCACTCATTCTTTGTGTGTCGGCATTACAGAGCTTGTTAAGCTTTTTGGCATGGTTTTGTTGGTATATATTTCTCAATATTTTGTGATTATATTATTTTAAACCTTAAGCTACTGTTGCGTCTAAAATGCTGCTCATGTCTGATCGATTGCCATCCAGCGGACTAAAGTGCCGAAACATATGGTGGCACTACTTTGAGTTGTAAAATATCCGTGTCAGCTATAAGAGTGTTGATGTTGTTACAGATCAACATGCCTTGTATTTCCCTTGTGTCTTGAGACATCTTCAAAGTGACGAATTAATAAGACACCAGAGGATATTTGTTTTCTAAATTGACCTGTTTTTACATCAAAACAAAAGTTATATTTTTGTTATAACCTTAAAATAAATCAAACGGAAATGAGAGTTTATCGTGAGTGATGAGCCAACATGTCTACAGTGGTGTGTTCTTTTTTCATTAACTCGATCCATTGGAGGAGCAATCTTAATCTCTGCTCATCCGAACGTTTGAAATGGGTTTTCTGCTTGTTAGTCGATGAATGCAATCGTAGATTTTCGTGTTCATTTTATCATAAAATTTGATTGTGTAATAGTTTTATCATCTGCTTATCCTCAAAATAAATCAAAGCTTTAATGAAACTGCCTTAATTTCTTTTGTTTATTTTTATCTTACTTTGAATGAGGTTGTATTAGTAAGAATTTCAAATTTTCAAAAATTAAAACCACTAATCTGGAATCGTCATATTCATGTTTCTAAACATCTTGTTTCAATTTTTTTCATATTCTCAAATTTATGTTGATTTAACTTTTTTACAACCATTTTAAAAAATATAAGAGGATAAAGAAAAGACACGGAGAATGAAGAAATCGGTAACATTAAAAAGTTAAAAACAAGCTCCGAGTTAAGCAATCGTCCATTAAAACGCACTACTTTATTGGTAAATTAATTACAAACATAAAAATCATCCATTGTTGAGTTGGCATGTCATTACGTTGAGTGGTTCCGTATTTATGACTAGTGGCAGAGGATTTTAACTCGACCTTAAATTTATCATCATCAACAACTATAATAATAATAATAAAAATATTAATATTGGACGCGCCTAAACTAAAGAAGAGTTGGAATACTTCATTCATTTTCAACTTTTGTTAAATTTTTTTTTTTCACTTTTCCACTAGATACAGGATGGGAAAAGGAAGCTCAAGTATTAGAAATGTCACATCTCTGCCCCCACAACTCAAGTCCAACTATCAGAGGCAATAAGGATAAGAAAAAAGATTTATTGCAAAAGTTTAGTTGAAAGAGAAGTAAGGCACAGGGCATTTCCTTACTACATGTCCAAGATTCTACCCCGAAACATGGCCTCGGCTTTCCTCACTTCCCTCACGGGTCCGATGATAAAGACCTACATAAAGGAAAAGAGGATCGTGGAGAGTTTAATAACACATTAAAGGGTAATTTAACAGAATGCCACTGTAGATGAACTTCGGAATAACCAACTTATAAAGGTATAATAATTTATCAATAGTTTATTTCTATTTATCGGAAAACATAGAAATAGAAAAGGTATAATAATTTATCAATGCCAGACCATCAAGCATCTAAAGAAGATGAAGCTTATGAATCATAGAACATGATGCTGATATACCAACCTTGTCAGGTGGGCCCTTGGGACCTCCGGTGTGAATTTCCGCACTGAACCAATGAACACATATGAAACATTAATACAAACAATCCACAATTGATCAATGCATAATCGTCAGTTTGGTATCTATGACTATCACGATTTCAAGTGAGTCTCCGAAAGTTAATAAACTAAAACACAAGTCCCTAAAAAGTATTTCTTTTACGCCCGTCCTTTATATGTCCTGTATTTAGTTATTAAAAAGCAATTTATCGTTCTGAATTAAATTATATTTTAATGATATAATACAAGGTCAGGTTTACATTTTGATAATAACATACAGAGACTTGTCTGAAACAAAAGACAAATGTGATGACATATAGAGACTTATCCGAAACAAAAGACAAATGTGAAAGACGAAAACTGTTTTCAGGAACTTCTTAATTTATTTGAATTCAATAACTAATTTAAATTGACAAACACTTTTGAAGACCAAGTTGGCCATTAGCATTCACTAATAAACCAAAAAAGGCATGTATTTACTAAACCAAGAGAATAGTAAGGAGAGGCAAACTATTACTTGCAAGAAGCCTTAATTGACAAAATTGTCGCCCCTCTTTTCCCAATAACACGTCCCATCTTTCCTGGGGGAACATCAAGAACTGAAAGAATTTCCTCCTCGGGACCATTACCATCAGCATTCAAGCTATCTACAAAGTAAGTAGAAGCACATTCTTTAAACAATCAAATACGCATTCCTGGCACAAACATAACATAAACCTACAAATGAAATACTTGTCAATTATAAAATAATCTAACAAACAAAGTGGACCAAAGTTTCAAATAATTCATTTTTGCACGATCCTGTGCGAGGAGTAACATTAAACCAGGGAAGAACCCCGACTTTCACCTAAAAGTTATTGTTCATGTTAAAAAATGAGCCTTCCTAGAAGCTGCACAAGTTCAGTATTTTAGGCTAAATTTTAACCACCAAATTATGCCATAACCTTTAAGTTAAACATACGAATGGCAACATGAATCTTTCGGTTCTAATTTTACATCAAACTCTAATGGAAGAAAGCATAGATAGGAAAACTCAGGCAACTGGCAATATAATGAATAAGGAAATATGTTTTGCACAAGATTCTTGTCAGGAATTTATATAGACCTGGTATCGAAGGTAGAGATGGCCAATCAGCAAAGTCGTTACTGTTCACACAGAAACAACGGCAATACAAGGCACCACGAACTGCAAGATACCATAAAGACCGCTCATTTAATTTCTCCATCATTTGGTGATAAATGTAGAGAAGAAAACGAACATCATCAGCAGCAGCACGGATCATTAGTTCAGATAATGGTCGGTGTGTCCAGAACTGAGGGTCCTGACAAAACATTTACAAATAACATTACTCTTCTCGCTGACCTTGACCTCAACTAGAAAATCAATATAAACAGGTGGACATATAAATTTATGCAAAAAAGAAAATGATATGACACAGATTAATGGTACTTTATTGTTTCGCTCATATAGAAACTTTTTCAATCATCAATCGGATGCTTTGTATTGTTTGGTATCGATCAAACCTTAAACATAACATCACTAGTAGACAGCAAATGATATGCCTATTCTGAAAAGTAGATTATTCTATCAAACAAGACTATTCTGAAACCAACCTGTCGAAGGAGGTCACGAACTTCTTCCTTCTCAACATATGATATGCCTACATGTAAACCCCTCAAAGTGAATCAAATGACTCGGGAACTTATTCAGGATTCTTATCATTATGTCTAATTGAGGTCATTATAAAAAATCACGACTACCAAAACCATTTCAATGGATACAATGACAAATAGTACCACACTACCACAATAACGTGGATCAGCAAGGAGGCCAACAAATGAAATGTAGTCATCTCGCAATCTCGTTCGTCCTTCTTGATCCTCTATTAGTGAGTAAGCAATCTGAACCAAATAAGAAACATGATTAAGCAATATACAAGGAGACGAGGATAAGACATATGAACATACAACAAACAAGTGTAAGAATTTTATGGAGTTGCTAGTATTTTGTAACACTAATAGAAGTGCAAAATTTGCTAAAGAAACTTATTTGTATTATAATTTCCACCTATTTCCAAACTTTGACATTTCCTAATTTCACATGATCAATTATACGAGAGAGACAAGCAAAGAAGTCCAACTTCAAGAATGACACCTTTGAAGAGGGAAAAATACACATCACCTGTTAAAGTTTAAGTCGTATGCATAAAAGTCCTCGATGCTTAAAAAATCATACTTTAATGTCTAATATAAACGGTGCAAAAAAAAACATCTATATTATTTCCAAAGAAAAAATGACAAACAATATGCTTTGCATTCAGGTCAAATAGCCGAAATCCCTAACCAAGCATTGAAACAATCTCTGACCTTCCTCGTTCAACATGCTCATTTCATGTAGGAGTGTGTATTGGAATAGTTACAACAGTTAGACCAAAAGCATTTCAAAACCTTAACATCCAATAAAAAGCTAGCACCTTCTATATTATATTCTTTCTATTTTCTATGATCCAGATAATATGAACGAACAAACTTTTCCATTGCATTTGTCCAACCAAACGTTCTACCCAAAAGCAACAAAAAAAAGAAATCTATCCGAACAAAATCACTAATGCGAATTTTTCTGAGCTTTATTTTCACAAGGGGCATTTTTTTTGACAATAGCACAGGAATTGCTTTTAAAACCTAAACATTTCCTAGTTAAGAGTACAAATCAAGTTTCACTTAGCAAGAACTCCTTGGTGGCATCATACACCTTTTTCACTACACCCTCTTTGCTTCTGTCTCTTCTTTTCCCATATAAGAAGTTATGTAATAATTAAACTATATAAAATATAAATGCAGAGACTCTAATTCCATTTCACAAAGTCCAACTTAAAACATTTCTAGGCATTTTCATTTGTGGGGGTTAGTGTTTCTCCAACTTTGGGATACAGCACAGAAGGATGGAGGGTCCATTTCTCCAGCAGCAACATCCTATATCTGAATCTCTCCTCAGGAATCTTGATACACTAAATATCTACAAATTGAGGTTTCTCAGCTGACTTTGTTTGAATCAAAGTGTCCACCAAGTCACAAGGGCATTTATTGTCAGCAGCTTTATCATATGATACAGCTATCAAAAGAAACAACCACGCTTGAAAAAAAACAAAATTCTTCGGCCACCAATAATATTTTTTTCTTACAGCATAAAATTAATAATAAAATATTTTAAACAAGACATCAATCCATGTTTAATTCGAATCTATATTGAAATTTGATTTCAATTTTTTAATTTTATTTCTTAAAATAGTAGTTCTAGCAGTTGACCCAAAAAATGTATCATATACATAAGTTCCTTCAATAGTCTGCTCAATAAATCATTCAGCAACTAAATTTGAAGAATCGTAATCGTATAACTATATGTAGAAAGGTTCTTAGTTTGCCTTAAGTTTTCCTTAAGGCTTAGGAACAGGCATATGATTTGACACTGATATAGTTGAACTTGGATTGCTAGTAGTAGGTCAAGCAGATCAAGCACCAACAGAACTCAGTGTCTCACGTTGCTAAGGGGAGGGAAAGGTTCTGAGAGCTAGAGTTGAATGGCCTATAGGAGTAGCAAGTGAAGAGAACGGCTGGAGAGAAACTCATACACAGGGAAAGCTGAACATTGGAAAATTCTGGCTGGGCATAGGCTATACAGGAGGAGAGCAGGACAATCTAGACTGATGGCTAGCAAATGTGGTGTTTGAAATGCTGGTGTGATGCTAGAAGGATAGATGGGTCACATGGAGTTTCATGGCTATGCGTGTGGGTCTTCACATATGAGCATTCCTCAAACACCAGTTGTGGGGTCGATTTGGCAATAAAGACTAGGAAATCACATCAGGATGAATAAATACACATGTCAGCTGGAAAGGTGCATTCTAGCAGACAAAGATAGAAAGAAAAATGTATAGTTAAGGAGATCATAATAGGTGCTTAAGCACACTCACAGGTCAGAAACACTATGGGTTAGCAGTCCCAATTTTTCTAGGGAAGTAACAGAACAATAATTACATGATTAGGTCGCAAAGATGGTAGCAAGTTGTAAGCGCTGATAACAAGTTGAAAAAAAGTCTGAGAAACAGAACACATATATGCTAGAACAAAGCGCACCAATCTCTTAGTATGGACACAATCAATTAAGGAGATAAGCAATACAGATCAAGGATACAAGCTAATTTGCAGCAATCAAATAAATACAGTTGACTAAATACTAATATTCTATGCATAATTGCTGATATTATTATAAAAGAAAATGCACATTAGATGCTACACAAAAGGATAGGGATGTAATCATGTAACAAATAAATGAGTAGTCTGTAACAAAATTAGTAAGTAAACTAATGCAAGGTCGAGCACGTCCAGTATATTGAAGATGGACTGATAAAGCACAAATCTCATACATTTTGACAAGACAATAATCATATTACTGTTAAAAGAATCAAATATCAATCAAGTCTAAGTATCTGAATTTAGATTTAAGAGCAGAATGAACTGAATAAAAAAAATTATAAAAGAAAAACATCTTGGCAGCAAAAATAACAGAAACCAAGAACATTAATCCATACTTTTACTACATAAGCTGATATACCATGTTGCATTCCAACGTCAACAACCATTGCTCATGGGAAAATTGTATCGGGTTAAGAAATATGTGATCTTTTTTAGAAGCGAATCAAGTTCATTCTGCCACCTTAACGAGACACATAAAATAGGAAAGAAGAACGGGAAAAGATGTGGTTCAGTAACAAGAAAGCTCACCTGAGTATCCACCACATTGTTCAACTTGATGCCAAACTGAAAGAAGAGTGCCTGGAAAAAAAAGAGAGTCTATAAGTGCTTTATATGGCCAGACAAGAAAGCTAAATGCTAAGACCACAAGTCCGGCCTCTTAAACATTTTTTTCCATTGATTAAGCACACTGCGCAAATTTCAACATATACAAAAGAGGGGTAAGAGAAAGGGCAAGGAAGCAAGCAATCAAATAAATCAGACCTCACTGTCCCGTTTGCAATCATGAATCACTTTTGTGATGTAATTAGATTCAAGTGCATGCTTACACGCTTTGATAAGCTCTTCTCCCCCTTCAATCGCATCGACTAAGTACACAGCGTCAGGAAACGCAAGCTGCAGAAACAAGAACCTAAGATGAAATTTCATGCCAACAATGTAAAATACAAGTATATCATCACACGCTCATCTCACAAAATAACTAAAAATAATAATAAGTCCTAAAAGAACACAACCACCAGCAAAAAATCACAACACAACTAAAATCACAACACAACATAGGGAAAATGGAGGTTTACTTACCTATCTATCTACTTATATCTTAGCTCCTATTTATTTATTTACTTAGATACTTGTTATACCAAAGAGTTTCTCACATTATCATCTAACATTCCAACTTCAGCATATAACATATATTGACCTAAATTATCATTAACATATATTACTCGTGCCATAAGAGTTTCTACAATGTACATTATACAAATTCATCATTACAGTAGCCAAAACCAAAATCTAAAACCACAAACGAGAGCATCGACCTGCATTATGCATAGAGTGCCTTTGCGACACAAGTCAACACCCTCGCAGTCAAAGCCAATGACGAGCTTCGATTGAGGCGAGGGTTCCAGGAACTCGACGGGAAGTTGCGACGCCGCCGTCACGATGTGAATCGGAACGCGCGATTCATCCTCCTCCACACGCTTCTCACCTAATTAATCGTGAATCGAATTCGTTATTAAAATCCTTTCCACCATAACCGATAACACACGCATGCGAACATGAACAGAAACTCAAACGATAACGATATTCTTGCACAAAAACAAAACGATCCAAGTGTTGAACAGTTGGAAATTAAAATTTAGAGAGTAATCGAAATTTGTTTTTCTTGGCATGTTCGTGTTCCACAGAGAGAGAGTGAGACGAATAAAACGAAGCCCTAAAAACGTATGAAAATGAATATTGACCTTGGTCAGAGGAAGAAGGAGGATGAAGAGGAAGGTGTGTGAGAAAAGAGGGAGAAGAAGGAGGAGAAGAAGGAGGAGGAGAAGAAGAAGCCATGTGATTGGGAGTGAATGTTCAACCACATCACACACTTCGCTCTTCTAAGCTTGCTCTGCACTCTTCTCCGCTCCCTCTCTTTTTATTACCCAAGAAATGGTTAGTTATTGTTTTTCCATCCAATATTCAACACTTTTAGTCTTTTCACTATTAAGATCACAGTAAACAAAATTACCAATTTAAGAAAAATAAAATGGAAAAGAATGTTATTCCGATTAAAGAAAAATAACATCAATTTTATAAATAATTTTATTAATAGAATAGAATAAAAATAATTGAAGCGAAATTTTATAGAATATTAAAATATTTATCACTTGTGTTGCGTTAAAGTGTCCTTTATTAAAGGTACTAACATTCTGATTAGGAGGGATAAAGGTAAAAAAAAAAATGTGTTGAGTGAAAAAAAAAAAGCAACACTAAAATTTCAGTTGTTCTTCCACACCTATGGACAAGGGGTGAAAAAATGAACGAAAGCAAGAAAATAAAGTGAAAACTAGGATTATGATGTAATTTTAAGTGATGGTTGTATTCTCATAATGACTTATAATATTTCAAATAATGACTTATAATATTTCAAATATGAAAGTAAATAAATTTTGTTTTAATGAGCTCTCAAATACCATGGTGAATTTTATATTTAAGCCATATTTTTTTCTGAAATATTGTGATTGTTTTGAAACAAAAGACAATATTATTAGTGTAGGGGCTGATATTCATAGAGAGTGGAATATGTTTATCCTCAAATTTTAAAAAATTTATATTTATATACAAGGAGTACTCCATTTTAGTGACTATATTTTTATTTTTAATATTATCTTTTAATAAATAACTATCTTTTAAATTAAAATAATTATTTATCTTTTAAGTGTTTCATTATTTAATTTTTTCTAAGTATCTTTAATAAAAAAGAATAACTACAAAATAAATAAAAACTATTTATAATAAAATTTATAAAATTAATTATATTTATTTTCAAAATTAAAAAAACAGTGAACTGCGTATGTGTTTCACAAGTATGTATGATGAGAATCAGTAAGAATTAAATTAGATAGGTTTTTAATCTTGGTCATTTAATTTTATAAAATATGTCATTTAATGGTAAATAATAGTAAAATATAAAATTAAATATATTAAAAAGTAAAAAAAAAATATTAGATATCTTTTTATTTTCTCTCTTTTGTCTAAACACAAATTTTTTTTTCAATTTTTTTACATGATATTTTGTACAATAATATATTATAAACATAAAAGAAACAAAATTAATTATAATGTGTTTTTTTATAATAAATTTAAGTGTAATTTGATTATTATAATTTTTTTTAATAATTATGTCTCTCGATATTTAATTATATTTTGAAAGTTTATTTTTAATTTTGAATTTTTAAAAAATAATAAAAGAGAAACTATGTATGAATATATATATATATATATATATATATATATATATAAATAAAACACATTTAAATTTTTTTTTTTATATAAAAAAAAAATATATAAATAATACATATATTTTGTGTGAAAATATATATATATAATATAATATATAATATATATTTAAAAATTTATTTAA
>Ga0099822_1003596_pt1 | contig 19907 bp, 19 predicted proteins | sample CowpeawhiteBW_FD_76839 | JGI IMG/M metagenome (GOLD analysis project Ga0099822, IMG submission 76839) | Root nodule microbial communities of legume samples collected from California USA - Cow pea white BW | ecosystem: Host-associated > Plants > Roots > Nodule | place: USA: California | collected...
TGTTTTTTTTTGTTTTGTTTTTTCTCTCTTGTCGGTTTTTTTTTTTTTTTTTTTTTTTATTTCGTGGACGCACTGGCCAGTTTAGAAGGTGGTTCGTGCTTGTGCTTTTGGTGGCTGGTAGAGATGGCTGTTGCTGTCTCTGCCACGGTGTTGCATTTTGTTAATGTGAGCAGTGATATTTGTGTATAGTGTAATTGATTTATAAGATTATTACTACATGCAATACGTAGGTGATCCAGCGTGGTTTTTGTTTGTTCCAAGATGTCTTTCTGTAATGAGGTATCACTATAAGGAAAAAAAATAAGGAATAAAAACAACTATGCAGACAGAATATGGGAGCTGAATTTCATCCTCATTACGCCATTATCTCTGCAACAAGCTCAGTAACAGAATAGAGCAGCAATACAGTGTTAAAAAAAAATCTGAAGGACTGAAAGATCCAGGGGGAGAAAGATCATGACAAAATTTCATTCCACACTCTAGGTCCTATTACTTATTCCTTCTGCCAATGAAAATCCCTTAATTAAGTGTTGGTTATTTTGGGTTGGTAGCTCCATCTCATTTCCAATTCCTTTTCTCTACGTGCTTCTTACCTTCTCTTCCAACGAATGATTCTTTTACCCCTTCTTGCCTTGTTACAATGCCTCCCCTTTAAATTAACCTTGTCCTCAAGGTTAAGTTCTGGGAAAGTTTGTTGCAATGCGGTAGTATCTTCCCATGTAGCTTGCTCATCCTCAAATCCTTGCAACTGGACTAGTTTTTGATGTACTTGTACTTTAAACCTTTTGTAAGATTTTTGCAACTTTACCAAAACGATGTCACCAATCTAAAATTCCAGTTGTCTCTTTTTACCTGCAAATTTCTTCATATGAGCTTGAGCTTTCAGTAAATTACGCTTTAGTTTATGAAGTGTAGTGTCTTTGGTTAAAAGCTTCTCTTGTAATGACACCGAATCTGCTAGGTCGATTGTATGCTTAGTCGACTTTGGCGGGTGACTCCTATAAACTACCTTAAAAGGTGTCAAACTAGTGCTATTGTTGTACCAGAATTCTGTCCAAGATAATAAGTTATTCGGGGAATCATGAATGAAGCATCGTAGGTACATTTCAAAACATTTGAATCCCATTGAGCTTAAACGTGTCGTCAAAGTGATTAGTAAAAACTTTATCTCTTTTTGAGACAATAGTCTTAGGAAACCCATGCAATTTAACATGCTTAACAATTACCTTAGCCACTTGTTTGCTGGTATAATCCGCTTTCATAAGAAAGAAATGAGGAGTCCAGATTCTTTATTGATTTTTTGGGTGTTGTCCTTTGCTGAGCATTGAAAAATATACTATATTGATATTTTAAATATTTTTTAATATATTTTAAAATGTCAAAATTAATGGTAATCAATATATTATGAAGATACAATAGAAGAACAACACAAAAAAAATTAACAGAGAATCCAAATTTAGAAATGAACATATTTTGAGAGTCTATCAATCACTACTAATATCACTATGAAACCATTTGATAGTGGAAGCCTTCTGATAAAATCCATGCTTAAATCTCCCAGTCGATAGGGTAGTGTCACTTTTGGCCTGCTGACATAAGCACTGGTGTATGAAATCTCACATCTTTTAACATTCCCTTCCAATAAAATTGAGTCGAAATTCTGGCCAAAATTCTGTCCACTTTCGCATGTCCACCTAGCAAGGAAGTATGATACTCATATAAAAGTTGCTTGATCAAGGCATGATTATCAAGAATCACTAATCGACCCTTCCAATACAATAATATATCCTGTATTGAGTAGTGAGGGTTTGGTGCCTTGTTTGTAAATATAAGTTCTTGATAGGTTGTAAGTGAAGGTCACGACTTATAACCTCTTTCAATTCATCAATAAGGTGAAGTTGTTATTTTGACTAAGCCTTGAAGAATGACCTGGAGAGGGAATCTGCAGCTAAATTGTCCTTGTCTAGGTTGATATTCAATGGAAAAATCATATCCCAACAATATATTGCAGAACAAAATATTGTTTGTTCGGACATTTATGGTTAAGAGAAAATATTTCATCATAAGTAAAACAAAGATCCTTCTCATGTCTTAAGTGTCTTTCCGTAGAAGTTAACTTTCAAACATTGTTTGTCTTATAATTTGGTGATGGTAATAATGGAGTTAATGTCGTGGATTTGAGGGAGGCGCCTTCTCCATGCACCTTCAAGGCTTCTTCAGTACCCCCAAATTTACCATTTTATCCCTAATTAATTTGTAGGTGCAGTGGGTGAAAACGGGTGGAGGAGTAGTAAATGAAATTTACTGCGACAACTATTTTGCTTGTCTCTGCACCCCCAAATTATTTCATACCTTCTTTCTCTCTGTTTCTTCTCCGTTCCATTTTGAGTGTGGTCCCTTCATTTTAATTTTCTCTGATTCATTCTCTCGGTGGTCCCTGGTCCGAGGTTCGTATGTCCTTGAAGGTCTTCCCCGAGGTTCAGTTTCATTCATTCTTTTTTTTGGCAAGCTCTCCTCTTATCATCTCTGCAGGTTAGACTCTTCTAGAATGTTTTGGAATTTGATTTGAATGGTTGAAATATTAATATCAGTTTTATATTTTTTTTTCATTTTTATTCTGTGAAACAGATTTCGTGATACGTTTCAAGAAAAAGCAAAATGGATTTCAAAATCCGTTTGGAAATTTTTTTTTTCCAGAAACGGAATTCGTAATCCGTTTCAGAAAAGTATGAAATGGATTTCGAAATCCGTTTCATAAGTTTCCATGTCTTTGTTTTATAAAACGACTTTTAGGATCCGTTTCATACATTTTTGAAACGGATTTCGAATTCCATTTCACAAATTTTTTTTTTTTAGAAACGGAATACGAAACAGAATACGTGATCCGTTTCAGAAAAGTATGAAACGGATCCTGAAATCCGTTTCATAAAGTTTCATGTTTTTTTCTGAAACAGATTTTAGGATTCGTTTCATACTTTTCTGAAAACTTTTCTGAAATGGATCATGTATTCTGTTTTTGAAAAAAAAAATTGCCATCTTTAATGGTAATTCTGTCATTGATCACGTATTCTGTTTCATACTTTTCGAATATTCTGCATAATAGGTAATTCTGTCATTGATTTAATGGACTGGGTCTAAATTGATAAGTCTTATTTTTCTTAGGATATCAAATTTGCCATCTTCCATGTTAGTAATGAGATATTTTGCATTTTGAATATTTTTGCCTCCACCATTACCACAAAACTCTCCACATCTCCTTGAACCTCCACGACCACAACCCACCCAAGCTCGCCTCCACCACCACCCTCTCCACCTAACACCGTGTCATACACCACAAGCCTCACCACCATTGAGGTTCCTGCCTCACCGGAGAACCACCCACCTCTACTGCAACGACCATGGCAGAACGTGAAACCCCTCACACCAAAACGTGACCACCATGGCAGTCACCTTCATGACAAAGATCGATGCCACCTCTGCTGCGAAACCACCTTGACAATGACGAAGCCATCGTGAGGCACTCCCACATGCGACGCCACAACCTGAAACGCCAAAATAAAAAATAAAAAAACGAAACGAAATTCATGAAAGCAAATTTTTTCATGAAACAAATTTTGATATTCGTTTCATACTCTAGTTTCGGAGCTGTCGTCGGCAAAAACGAGAGGCGTTCAACCTCTCTTGTTCTTCTTCTCCATAGGGTTTACTGAGTAACTCCCTGCACACTATTAGCTAGAGCGGTAAATTGGATGTAATAAGCCTGGATATCTATCACAACACATTAGAATTATCAAAATCGGAAAAAATCAAGCTTAACGCTCGAATTTGGAATGGTGGATTATTCACACTATTCCATGCCAATGAATTTGGAATGGAATGGTGGAATGGTGGTTTAATCTGGAATGGGGGTGCATACCCTTTTCATGTCATTGAGGCCACAATCACCTACACCTAAACATCAAGGGAACAAAAGCACAAGTGATTTCTGCATGCTCTAGCATACTTAAAAAGTATTTACAATTATTCAAGTGGAATAATGGATGGTCGATTCTTTACATTGTACTCCTCCGTCATGTTTGGCTTAAAGAACTTCTCCAGTTGACATTTATGACTCCTCCGAAATGAACTAATAGTTTGCAACACCTACTTTTTACCACATTATTCTATATCAAACTTTGACTACACCAAAACATATTTGAATTAACATTATATCAAATAAGAAATAACTAGTAAAATATATCAATGATAAGAAAAAAAATGATACCTTGACTATTTTCCACATATCCTTCAAATTATTTTTCAACTCTCTCCAAGTTGTGTATGTCAAAGTAGCAATGTGTGCAATACATCGAAATTGTGACAATGCAAATTGGTATCCCAATATGGAAACTCAAAGAATATATTTTTTTTGTCCATGGATCAACATTATTTATTTTTCACTTTTGAGCATTTCCAAATAAATTCTATATTTCACATATTTTTCCAATATAGTAGACCATAATAATGGAACCGAAGTAACTCCAAATTCTTCATGGCCATAAAAAAACTTCTTATTTTTTCACCATTTGTGATTGGAGTCCAAAAATCTACGATGACCCATGTGGCACATCTTTTTTACTTTTCGGCAAGTACTTTTCCATGCATCATAGTTACACATAAGGCATATCAACTTTCCACTAGTACACTAACCCGATAACATAACATAGGTTGACAAATAAGTTACAATCCAAAATAATGCAACTTAAACATTAAAATGTTGCTTACTATATAAGTATCATAAGTTTAAAATCCTATCTCTAATAACTTCTTTAACTCATCAATTAGAGGTTTTAAATAGACATCCATGCTACTTTTAGGGGAAGAAGGACCTGAAATAAGTAAAGATAACATCAAATAAAGTTGCTTCATAAAGACCCATGGAGGTAGGTTGTATGACATTAGAACAACTGACCAAATACTATATTTGCTGCTCATTGTCTTAAATGGATTAAAATCCATCACTTGCTAACCCAAGCCTCATGTTTCGTGGATCCATCGCAAAATCAAGATGTAGTGAATCAAAAGTTTTCCAAGCAAGTGAATATGTAAGATTCCTTAATTTTCCATCATTAGTACGATTCTTCCCATGCCATTTCATTGAATCAACCAAATTTTATGATATATATAGCTTCTTGATCCTCGATTTAAGGGGAAAATACCTCAACACTTTGGCTGGAAGTGAAGGTGAAGCTACATTGCAAGAAACTTTTTTCTTAGAATTTAGACCCCATCTCTTTATATTTAGAAGTGTCACACATGGAGCATGTATCTTCATTCTCATGCTTATTCTAAAATAGGATAAAATCATTGAAGCAAGCATGAATTTTTTTCATAACTACAACATAACTCTTTGATTAAGTATTTGCAATCTTGGAATGTTATTGGCAATGAAAAGTTTTTAGGAAGAAATTATTTGATCAATTGTAATAACACACTAAATGATACATCGTTCCATCCATAAAGATTTTTTATACATAGTACATGAACAATGATTGATGATTTTGAAAAAAAAAATTACAACTAGGATATGTTTCTTGACTACCATCATATACTATTTTGTATATCCTCACAATTTCTATATCAAGCTCCTCATCTTCATTCAAGATGTCATCAAAATTACACTCAGACATCATGAAAGTATCCCCTAAAAGGTCATCAAATTATCATGCATATTACCCATTTACTAGGTCTTTACAAGTTATACACATAATTGTACAAAATAAATTTCGTACAAAATTTAATTGTACAAATTTTAACTATACCAAATTTAATCATATAATTCAAAGTGGAAGTAGTGGAAGGTCATCCAGGGAATGTAGGTTTTGGGCTATCACAAACATGGGACTATACGAAGGTAGACTTAAGAGCCCAAAGTTTTAACTGATATAGATTAAAAAAAAGATTCAAAAGTAGGATGATAGTAATACTTTTTATAAATTGAAAAGCAGTCAATCATGTGCTATTTGTTCTAGCTAAAAAGTACTAAGATTAATCAATTAGAATTTTATAATTATAGGTCTTCACAACTTGTACAAATAATTCAACAAACTAAAATTTGTACAAAATTTAATTGTACAAATTTTAATTGTACAAACTTTAACTTTACAAAATTTAATCATACAATTTTTTTAATGTTTTGTCTAACACATTCTCTTGGTCTTCACAGGTTTATAAATAATGGAGTTAGAGAGGGAAATGAAGGTAGGAGAGAGCGGTGTTTGAAATGCAAGAGTCTTGGTTAGAGAAACAAGTAATGGTAGTGTCGTCATCAAAGAAGAAAGTAATGCTGATACGAATAAACTACAATGACCAGAACTTGTACGCTCTCAAGTGGACCCTGAATCACTTCTTTCTGACTCTAATCTTTAGGTTAGTTCTTGTGCATGCAAAGTTCAACCCCTCTTCCTCTTGCTTTGTTGGGCATGGTACGTATCTTCTACTATTATCTTCTATTTTTTTTCTTAGTTCAATTCAGAATCCCTTCTTTGGTGTATGTTGGTTCTTGTGGATGACAACTATTCTAAATTACGGTATGCGTTGACAAGTTCAAAATAAAGGATTTATGATTTACCTTTTGTAATTTGTGAGTACAATCACAAGATTTAATAAGAACGTTCTATGTTTATAGTAATATTTTTCAATGTTTATACGATTATAAGAACGTTTTATGTTTATAGTAATATTTTTCTATATTTATACGATTATAAGAATGGTTCTATGTTTATAGTATTATTTTCCTCTTAAGTATCTACGTATTCATGGAAAGTGCTGAACAAGAATGTTGAACAATGCGGTGATGGAAAAAAGATAAATACACATTTTATACGAATTTGTGCAATTTCTTTTTCAAAATAAGTGGAAGATTAAACTTTCAGTACTTTCAAGGTAAGAAGGAGATTACTAAAAAAATATATATATTTATAGTATTCTTCTCTTTATATAAATTTTTTTTCTTAATTATTTTTAATTAAGCCATAAAAACTTGTTTATAAATAGTTTTCATTTATTTTTCAAATAGTTCTTACATAAATTATATGAAAAATACTTATAATAAGGAGGTGTAACATTTAATATGGTATGTATTCAAATTTAACTTTTATTATAAATAATAACAACACAATCAGCACAAAATTAAAAACATGGAAAATCCAATTCAAAGAAAAATCACAACCAAGAATAACACTGTGAAAATTATTGCAACACATGGACAATACTCTCAAATCCCTTGAACCCAAGTACACTCGCACTCTCCAAAGCTAGAATTTAACCTAAATCTCACAATACTTTATTACAAGAATACAAAATAAGCTTAAAGGATCTTTGACTTGGGACAAGAAACACCATGGACCTTAAATCCATTATATAGCCACTATCATCCATTACATGACTTATCCTAGGTGATATAGGACTTACCAAATGTATTTTTATCAACCTAACAATCTCCACTTGATGAGAATAAAACCCATTTCCATTACACGAATTAGCAATCATATACTCCGTCGTAACGAGTATATTCACATGGAATATAAACCATTCCAAATACACATGTATCAATCTGCCAAAAACAAAGAGTAGCCATATGTCAGATATGACCAATCAGAACTTACCACGTTACTTTCTTCTTCTTCAAGTAAATTTGAAAACATAAAGATTCTCTATCTTCTCAACATTGCAGTAGGACCTAGCTGCCACCACTGCACAAAACCACCGTGCGAACCTTGCGAACAAATTGTCACAGATTGAACATCCGCCCCTTGTAGCCACTGCGCCTCGCAACCATTGTGAAATGTCGTCGCTCTCGAGCTTCACCCTTTCCGTGTATATCGAGCGTTATCGCGAAATGACGTCGCTCTTAAGCATTTTTTTATAGATCACCATTGCACTGTCATTTATGTTGTAGATCAAACTCCATCATGAGCCACAATGCGTCATCATCGAAGAAGAGACTAAATCATTCGAAAGCCATTGTGAGCTCAACCCTCGTTTCATCGGAGACCACTGTGAGCTTTAAGTGCCACCACACACAACTGTGCCAACGTCAGCCACCACAAGTTCCACCATTCGCAAATTTTAAAAAAATGCGAACTTCATTACGTCTAGATCAGCTAACTCCCATGCATATCGAACCAACAACAACAGTCATAGGAGTAGATATGAACCAATGATCACCTCAACCATGATTCACACACAGGTCTAACTCTACCTCTATAGACCTCCACGAACCAAACCTAAATTCACCATTGTCAAAGAGTAGTCCTTTTTTCATGGCAAAGTATATGTGCCTTAAGGACACTCAACATATTGATTTTACATAAGATCATCATCTCCTAAAATGAGAGAGGCAACCTTGTTGTTTCAATCCAACTCACCTTTTCGTGATGTTCCTCCATTCAGACAATGTTTCTTCAAATGCCCAGATTTTCCACATTTCAAACATACTAATTTCTTTTTGTGGTTCTTGTTTGCATGTGTTCTACTTTTAATCGTCATTGTTGAGTTAGTTGACATACTTTCAACACTTTTCATCCTCCTTTCTTTAGAAAGAATCTTGCCAGCAACTTCATCAACGCTTAAGGTTTTTCTTCCCATACATCGAGCAGGCTAGATAAGCTCAAAGGAAGACAGAAGAGACCAATGAGCCTTAGTGCTACATCTTATTCTTCAATCTTGACTCCAATCGCCTCTAATTCAGAGACAATTTCATTGATATTGCTAAGATGATCAAAGATTTTTCTATCATCACCCATGCGTAGGTTATGAAACCTCTCCTTCAACAACAATCAATTTGAGCTCTTTGCCTAATATAATAAGCCTTCAAGTCTCTCCAAAGTTCCTTTGCGGTCGACATTCTCTGCATGTTTGCAATAACATTTTTATCCAAACACAAGCGAATTGCACTAGCAGCTTTCAAATCTAGTTTCTCACACTTTTCTTCCACCATGTTACAATTTCTTCCTTTTAATACCTTGTGTAATCCAGATTGTATCAACACATCTTTGACTTGAGTTTCTCACAAGCCAAAGTTGATCCTCTATCAAATTTCTCTATGTCACACTTGACAACACTTGCAATAGTTTCATATCACTAAGAAGTCAAGGTCTAAGGCAATTTAAATATCCCTTTCTCCTTCCACCCTCTAAGGTACCTTTTAAGGATAAAATTGTGACGGAGCTCATGCTTCAAAGCGGAGAATATCTCGGATGTATGGTGATTGATAGCGATTCTATCATCGGACTTGAGACTGGAACATTGATGCCCACCGTGGGGCCAATAACGGAATCATCGGTCCTTTAAGCCTCCATTGGGGATAATCCGTCATTCCCGTTAGACCTTGATTGAGGGCTTATGTTCCTACCACACTTAATAGTCTCACATCGCTTAGAAGTCGAGGTCTATGGCAATTTAAAACTCGTTCCTCCTTTTATCCTATGAGGCGTGTTTTAAGGACAAAACTGTGATGAAGTCAACACTTCAAAGCCAACAAGACTTCATATGTATGGTGATTGACATATATTTTATCATCGAACTTGAGACAGAACAATTATAATCCATAAAAAGTGTTATTCTTTTTAACACTAGCGGTGGCCATGCACATGTAACTTTTCATTATATTCTAAGAGAATTGACGAAAACAAGTTTTGGAAAAATATAAAACTATTATGCTTAGGAGTTGGAAAGAAAGAAAAACTTAATAATGTTTGCTTTACGATGATATCCAAGATGAATGGAAAGAGAAGAATGACGTAAATTAAAGAAATAAGGTTAAATATGTTTTTTGTCCCTTAACTTTCAGTGAACTTTGGAATTAGTTCATTTCAAAAATTTTGATCAATTTAGTCCTTCATCTTTCGAAATACATGGATTTAGTCATTTTAATCAAATTTTGTTAAATTTATTTGACATTTCAAGCGCATTTCATAATAGTATTTGACTTAACATTAAAACAAAAATGTGTCAAACAGTATAAACAACCCAAATACAATCTTGAAATGCGTACAAAACATCAAATAAACCTAACAAAATTTGATTAAAATGACTAAATTCACGTATTTCGAAAGATGAAAGACTAAATTGGTCAAAAGTTTCGAATGAACTAATTTCAAAATTTACCGAAAGTTAAAGGACAAAAAACATATTTAACTAAAGAAATATAATGAATTATTAACATAGGAAGAAAATCATAAAATAAATAAATAGGTGTGAAAAATAATAATAAATAAAATTATTGGATTAATATTTTGAAAATAAATACCAATTATCGTCCATTTATTATTTTAGTTGAGACCAATTTTTTTTTAACTTATTTTGCACCCAATACACTTTTATTTTTCATTTTTGTATGATTTTTGGTTCGCACCATCAGCTCGCAAAAATAAATACCAAAAAACAACTTAGATTGTGTAAATAAATTGCTTTTGGCCTAAAATGATACAAATATTTTTTAATCTTTCCTACTACAACTACATCTAAATTTGCGCAAGAAAACGCTCATTTAAATAATATGAGAAAATACAACTTCACTAAAACTTCTATTCTATTTTTCTTTTCATTTTTTCGTTATATTATTAATTGCAACTTCTATTTTGTTTTTATTTATATTTTTCTCTTTATCTATCTTTCCATCCTATACATAGTTTACGATGCACATTTGTCAAAAGTAAAGCATCAAAGAAAAGGAATAAGGGGAGAATGAAAATCAATTTATAAAGGTTTAGATACAAAAATTAAGTAGAAAGTTAAAATGCAAGAAGAAAAAAGAGGTTAGGTGAAGGGTGTAGGTGGCTCCTCTCCAAAGACTAAAATATCAAATAGTAGGTAGATATGATACATAGATGAGATGAACTATTAGCAAAATTAGTTCCAAATGACCTTATTCATAATTTATTAAGGCAGAAACTCAAAACAAATGTGTTTCGACAATTTTGAAAGCTAAAACATACTTTTGTGCATTAAACTAATTAATTAATGTATGTATGTATGTATATGTAGGTGCATAAAATAAAATCGAGAGAGGAAGGAAAGAGATATGAAAAAGCATGATGATGTATATATAATCCGAGCCACAGAGTGTGAGAGAGAAAGAACTCACCACCAACCAACGATACAAAGCAGAGGTAGGTAGCAGATAAGCCACCTCAACACAACACACCATAACATAACTTCCACACTCTCTCACACATTCAACCAAACACCTTAAGGTTATCGTCATTCTTCCAAAATGGATTCAACTCACCAAATGGAAACAGAGAAAGAAGAACAGAGACAGAAGACGCCACTCTCCACAGAACCACCATTTGCAGTGGCATCACTATCTCTCTCTCTACCCACCGTTTTCCCCTTTCGACAACCCAAGATCTCATCAACCCCTCAACCCAACAAGGTCAAGGTTCCAACCCAAGCTTCATCCCTAACCCACCTTTCTCTCTCAACCGCTTCGCCGACTCCTTCCAAGACCTCCTTCAAATCCTCCCTCTCCGCCACTCCTATCCACGCCCCTCTATCTCTCGGGCCCAACCGCCCCCGCGACCCCTCCAACTCCGCCGCGCTTCGCCGCGCCGCTGTGGTCTGGTTCCGCAACGACCTCCGCGTCCTCGACAACGAGTGTCTCGCCTCTGCCAACAATGAATCTCTCTCCGTCCTCCCCGTCTACTGTTTTGACCCCGCCGACTACGGCAAGTCCGCCTCCGGCTTCGACAAGACCGGCCCCTACCGCGCCAACTTCCTCATCGAGTCCGTCGCCGACCTGCGGCGGAATCTCCAGGCTCGCGGCTCTGATCTTGTGGTGCGCGTCGGCAAGCCCGAGACCGTGCTGGTAGAGATGGCGAAGGCCGTTGGGGCCGACGCGGTGTACGCGCACAGGGAGGTTTCTCATGACGAGGCGAAGACGGAGGAGAAGGTGGAGGCAGCGATGAAGGAGGAGAATGTGGAGGTAAAGTACTTCTGGGGAAGCACGTTGTATCACGTGGAGGATTTGCCTTTTAAGCTTGAGGATATGCCTACCAATTACGGAGGGTTCAGGGATAGGGTTCAGAAATTGGAGATTAGGAAGACAATTGAGGCTTTGGATCAGCTAAAGGGAATGCCTTCTCGCGGAGATGTTGAGATTGGTGATATTCCTTCGTTGATGGACCTTGGTCTTAATCCATCTTCCGCAATGCCACAGGTTTGTTTATTCGCTGTTCATGCATATTGGTTTCAAGTGTTGTCACCAATGGTCTTGTTGGTTTCAACTGCTATCATCAATGATCTGTATTTCGCAGGATGGGAAGGCTGGTGCTAATGCTTCTATGGTAGGAGGGGAGACTGAGGCACTGCAGAGGCTGAAAAAATTTGCGGCTGAGTGTGAAGCTCAGCCACACAAGGGGAATAAGGATGGAACACACAGTATATATGGTGCCAACTTCTCCTGCAAGATTTCTCCGTGGTTGGCAATGGGATGTCTCTCCCCTCGCATAATGTATGAAGAACTGAAGAAGACTGCCAGCAGGTGCGTTGTTCTTTGTGTTCTTCTGTTTAAGGGGATTCTTTTTGGAATGAATAGGGTGTTTACTAACTGGTGAATTGTGTTACTGCAGATCCATTTCGGCATCGTCGAACCGGACTGATGGTGGTAATGGCTCGTCCAAAACTGGAACAAATTGGTTGATGTTTGAGTTGCTATGGAGGGACTTCTTCAGGTAGCAATGCTTTGTGCACGTCCTTTTACCTGGCTTGCAACATTAGTGTACATTTTTTCTTTGCATGCGATATATGGAAACGGCAATGGAGCACTGGTTGGGGAATTTTCCTCCCCCACCCCCATACACAAAATGTTAGGGATTAGCTTTAATCAAGTCTCTTTCGAGAATCATGTGCGACTTTTTTACTTTTCCTAATGCAAAAATAAGTAACAATTATATTTAAGAAATTATAATCATAGTAGTCAATACCTTACTTTGGGGATAGTGAATTTGGACCAGCCTTGTACACTATTGGATTCAAATAGATGAGTGCTTTTTCAATAGAGGCCATATATTGTGGCTGCTACTTTGACACAAGGTTCAGAAACCCATTTTTACCCCATAAGACTTGGGCTTTTAAGGTAAAATATTTCATTACAGGTTACCTCTGTTTGACCTCTATTCCTTCGCACGTTATAGGACTATTTTTTTCTTGTGTTCTGCTCTTCCTTGAAACTTCCCAGCTCATATTCTGGTATTTCTTTCATTTTTTTTATATATAGATTTAACCGCCTTCTATGATATTTTTTATTTCGTTATTATGTTCTTATGGGTCCTATGGGTTAATGGTGATTGTTGGTGTGCACTGTATAACCTACAATTGGATTTTTTTTCCTTGTTTTTGGAGTACTTTTATTTGCAGTGTAAGTTTAGTCTGTATTATAGTATTCAAAATAGTGGTTGTCCCAATAGCGTTTTCAGAGTTAGCTGTGGCAAGCCTCTATCAGAAACTGATAACCATGCTTAAAGTATTAGTCTCTTTTTCTACTATTTGCAAAATGATGGAGTTAGTACTGTACCGATGTTCAAAAATAACCGTTATAGAGCTGCCATAACAGCGTAATGCTATACCGTTACTATATCCCCAACCCCTTCCCAGAGGCAAGATGTCCACTTCATGAGCACCATTGGATGGCTTGTTTAGATGGGGAATTTTGGCCTTCTACCGTGTTCCACCATCTGTTATTTGTAATCTTTTAGTGTACACAGGAAAGTTGCAAACAACTGATCTAAAACATTAAAGTTGCAAACAACTGATCTAAAACATTAAAGTTGCAAACAACTGATCTAAAACATTAAAGTTGCAATTTGTAATTATTGCTCTAAATGTGGTAAATCTCAAGTGAATAAACCTTTAATGTATTGAGGTTTTAAAAAAGGGTTTCTATGAATTGTAACCACGATGTCAAGGCTTTTAGGGTCATTGCAATTACAACTGCATAATATTGTAATTACAACGTTTCCATCCCTGCAATTCTAACTACAATGTTCCAATGTGAAGGCTTTTAGTGTTTTTCCCATTGCAATTTCAATTGCGACTGCATTTGTCTACAATACAATGACATGGATCATGATGGATTTGTAATTTTGATGGATCATGATATCAGCAATGTCTTTCACTTACAGTTTTGAATGATTTGCTCGTCTTATAAGTTTAAAGTTGGAAAGATATATTTCCCCCTTCCTTGAAATGTAAGGGTCTTGTGGTTCTTGAAAAAAACAATAATTCTGATTCAGGTTTCCTATCTGACCAATAACGATCATGAAGTTCTGTTTTTGAGAGATTACTGACAATTGTTTTTGTTCCTCCAATTATCAATACAGAGGGATAGTATTGAAAATAACATGTATTACTGTGTTATTTGTTGGTAAAACATTATCTACGAATACTGTTTCTGGCAATAACATATAGTATGATTTGTGAAATTTTCATCTCGTTGGATTTGTCCAGGTTTATAACAAAAAAATACAGCTCTGCAAAGAAACAGCTGGAAGCTGCTCCAGCTACTGCATGTGCCGGTGCTTTTGCTTAAACTAGGAGTTCTAGTGAACATGTGAAAGTTTGTTTCAGGATGTGGGTTGCTTCCCTACGCAGACGTGGCAGTAGGGGGATTTGGTTTCCCTTCTGAAGTTCTGTTGTAACTGGCAGATACATTATTTCAATATGGAAGCTTTACATTATTTTGTCGATGGCAAGTGTTAGTTTTCTTAAAGTAGCATTTCGTCTGCATCGGGCATCGTTTGACTAGATCGTTGAGTTCCATTTATGTCCCTGACGTTCCCCCAGTATCGATATTTTTGGAGAAATTCGAAATTTAAAATGTAGACCTGAGTCCCAAATTCTTGTCTGACTTTCCCTCTAATAACGATATCTTTAGAGAAATTTTAAATTTAAAAAGGGATGTAATTATATATTTTTAATAATATCAGGGTGAACTTTCCGGCCTTTTATTTCAGTTATGCAGAATAAAGGAAGTGACTGTGGCTAAACAAGAATTCTACCAGCAATTTTGATGAAAGTTGGAAGACTGTGAATCAGATTAATTTAAGATAGCTTTTCTAATAATGGGTGCTTCAATATTTTCATGATGAATTGTCATCGGAGGACAATTGTTATAGGAATTTAATTTGGGTATGCTGTTACTACCTTAAGTGAGTCGTCGTGGACGAGAAGCAACAAAGCTATTCTTAAAATACCCTCGGAGTGGGCATGGTAAATCAAGTTTCTACAATGTCTCTCGAGGGAGAACTCGGTTCTTTGAGGGAAGCGTAACAAACAATACAACATCAGTCAAGTGGGTAAATCAGAAAAGGGAAGAAGAATAGAAGAAAATACCGAAAATAGGTTTTACTGCTGTTCGCCAGCTGGACGAAGTTTGATGTCACTGGAGAAACATAATTGCACTAGAGGATATTGCGTAAGCTCTACACAATAAATATAAGTGTCTAAAATGATTCTATGTAGATATCCAAATTGGTTTACAGAAGTTGAGAAAGTTGAACCATAACTTGATTAAAATTCTTATATAAATAAGTCCTTAAAAATTTATCTATTAGCATATAATTTTTTTACAAGCATTTGATATTCAAAATACGAACACATTTTCTTTATATTTGATAAGGAAAGATTCATATGCAAGAAGATCAAATTTTTTAAAGACTCATCTGTATAAATATTTTATTTTATTCAAAACCTATTGACGAAAGCACTTATCTTTCATACATCAATATGGTGTTTACTCAATATTTTTATATAAAATTCTAAATGAATCCAGAAACCTTGAGTGAAGATAGTACAACAAAGATAATCCACAACAACATGAAAAAGGCACAGGTGATCCATGCCCAGAGCCTAGGCCCTCCTAGCTCTGCGCCAAAAATTATACGCCTGAAAACCAAAACCGATATACACCCAACAGAAGTGCAAAAGAAAACAATCAGAGAAAAGCTTAGTCCCCCTGCACTTTGGATTCGGAGAGGTTCTCGATATGCTATGAAGTTGTACAAAGTATCAATAAGCCATGGAACACCAATTCCAACATATATATTCACTGAATTGCTGCAAAAAAGAATAAATAACGAAATAAATAACCAACTTTATAAAGGATTTGGTAAGCCATAAAAGCAAGCGATATTTTCATCTATGCTTCATAAATACAGGATTCAGATGGGTGTAAAATGCAAGAGAAAACATATTACAAAATAGTAAACTTTCAATCTGAAATCCTAGAAAATGTTTTTTTAATTATTTAGAAGGCAATACAAGCATTTCTATATTAGTATGCAAGATTTCCTAGTATCCGGAAGCCTTCGCAAGGACAAAGTGAATAAAGAATATGTATAACTGTGATCTCTGCTCTATTGGGTTATTCATGTAGATACTGAGTTATTTCTAATTGTTATGAAAATGATATCTAAGTTTTTCCATTTATGAAATTAACTTCATGGGAAAAATATGTTATGTTAAAAAAATGTATTCATAGATAAACATTTGTCATTTGAGAAACTTGTGTAGGTACCTACATTCATACCCCTCAAGAATTAAAGGACAACTTTAAGATAATTATTATTATTTTTTTTTTTGCAATTAACATTTCAATTTTCCTTTATAGCATGACATGATGCATACATACTTCATGAACTTCTATAAGCCAGCTCCACAATATTAGTACTAAAAACATAATCAGTATCGATCAAATTATGTTTTAAATCTAATGAGATGCTAGAAACACATAACCACACAGGAGTTGAATCTCTTGAGATAATAACATTCTTTTAGAAGCATCAAGTTATAAACTACTAAAGTATAAAATATCAGAAGCATCTAGGAATAAGTACTAATGTAAATTCAAGAAAAGTGTCAAGCTCATGATGTAATGATGACATGTGAACGATTCCTAAAGATAGAATGAAGTGAATGTCTCAGTGACCTGCAAGTGATGTTTGCAATTGCAGAATCAGCAGTTTGTTGACGTTCAGCAGCAATCTTGCTTGCCACTAGATCAGGCCACGAGGTTCCACTGGCTAGGGCTGTAAATGCTATCACGTAAGCGTTTATTCCTGTCCAAGACGGAAAAAAACTCAGAAATGTAAAACTGACAACTGTAAAGACTACTTTGAATCTATAATGATCTGCAAAGAAGAGAACAGGAATATCATCGAGTGAGAAAGAAACCTGTAACACAACTTATAAGTTCTGTGATCTTAGTCACAATGTAAGCTATCCCGCTGATGAAAAGCAGGGAGCAAATGAAGGAGATCCATCCATGAGCAATTTGGCAAGGAGGAACAAAAGAAAAAAGAAATCTCCATGGTAAGAGCAGCAATTTCCATAAAGTTCCAGCTAGGAGGAGATACGTATTTTTCAATTTTTTTGATTCTGGGTTCTCCAACTGTTGAAATCACAGACCAGACTTCAGATATTGCAATATATTGTTCGAAATTTTCATCAGTATTTGATAGTACATTAAGGTTCTCAATATTTTCTGCAATGCATTAATAATCACTTTATCCAAATCCTAACTTTAACAGTAAGTTCAAAGTTTAAATTAATGTCTACAATTTATGACTACATAAAGTAACAATAAGGATATATCTACTGAAATGCAGCTTGAGTAGTTAAGAATTTTCATTTTATAATTTTGCATGTCATTTGATAGTGCAGGATCATAAAATTATTCAAGGAATTTGGAAAAGCGACATGGGAGAACGATGGAGTCATAATTATGGGAATTATCAAGTGGAAAAACATAAGAGTGTGACATAAGACAGGAGCGCAGGCATGATCTTCAAATTGGACTTTTGCTTAAAAACCTTGAGGCCATTCATCATTTTTTTCCCCCTGCTTATTATTGTTTTCTTTGTGCTTCAGGGCTAGAAATAATTTCATATTCAATTGGTTTTCATAAAAAGAGTGAATTTATTGACAGAAAGTAATCATATAATTCATTCATTGAAGAACACATTAGAACATAAAGGAACTTAACTCCGTCAAACAAAGTGTGTTTGTGACATTTATGTGGGTATATCTGAGATTATCAATCGCACTATCGCAAGAGAATACAAGAGGCTCATATCCAAAAAATCATAGAAATTACCTAGTTACAGTTTCAGTAACAATGTTAGAGTAAGATCTTGCTCTAAATAGTTTTATGAAAAAATTGGATCTTCAAGATCTCAACATTGTCAAATTGATAATGTAGTAAGGCTAGGCTATGGTTCTTAATGACATTATCATTTAACCTTAAAGATACACATGCAACATAAATAAAGTACCCTCAGTGCATCCACAAATTGCTGTCTCCAAATTGTAAGCAAGTGGGTATCCTCCAACGTTGTTTCCTTAGCTTTGACCAAAATTTCAGCCTCATCATCTGTTTGAGGTACTGTGACACACAATGGATATGCAAATTACAAAATTTGGACACAAGATGGCTCTGACATTTCAGGATGTTTCTAATGCTGAACAAGCTGCTTCAGGAGAAGAAAGCATTTTGATAAGTCAGGCCAAACTTTACTACATTAAGGTGGAAGAACTACCAGTGGGGTTTTCTGAATGAATGGAAAAAATATCAACAGTGTCGCCAGTTTCTTCACTAACATGCTTTATCTCAGAGAAATTCATCTGCTGATAGACTTCCTGTTGAAAATAAGGAGTCTCCTCTGGTACCCAATCCTCTGGCCTCTCATCTCTTGCACTTTAAATGAAAAACAAGGCATCAAACTAGAAAGATTCAAGATAATTATGAAACTTAAGTCCTTTTAGTTAAATATAATAAAAAAGAAGCAAGTAGAAGCACATACATTGGTAGAGAAATATAGGGCCAACGTTTATCTTGAGCATAAGCATGTATCAATAGTAATCCATATTGTAGTACAGTCAACAGGGCCTCCCACAGAGTCACAACGTTTGGAGTCCATACCTACATTTTCTTGATGAGTATTCCCACAAGAAGTGTGTTGTTTTCAAGTACTTTTGTTTTTAAACTAATCTAACATCAAGAGTTATAATTATTCTGACTTGCTGATTGGGACACAAGATTGTAATGAAGTGCTAACTTAGGAAATGCAGTTGCAAATGCACTTATAGACATTGGGCATGGAAACCTAAGAACCACATCTAGCATTCTTGGAAGCGCAAAAGTCTAAGAACTTTTATCTCTATCTTTCTCTAAATTTTGCACAGGTTAAACTACAGTTTCTATGGTGAGAAGTCTTCTAGCGAGGAATGTAGGCCAGGTCATAGTTCTAAAACAAACAGGAATAAGTTAATGAAAATAACAAGGAAGCAAACAATGGCTATTTAAAATTTTTGGAACATTACCTCCAAAATTATGTATAACCAAATGTAAGCCCAAAATGACCAAAACAGCTCCACCAGCCATACCCCTAGATCAGCAATCTTCTTCAGCTCTCCTGCTTTTGGAACTACTACACAAATAGCGTGGATGGGGAAAAGGTCAAATGCAGCAGAACCAACAAGTGTTCCGGGTCCCAAACCTGAATATTTAGCAATTATAAAGATTTTATTTCATTGATTAACGGTCTAAGGCCCCTAAGCAATTCTATAAAGAACTTAAGCTCATAATAAAACAAATACTGCACCATCAAATATTATTCAAAAGGAAGAAAGTCACAGTATGCACCCAAGTCACTTATCAGAAGAATCTATTGGTCATAGTGTGTATGCGCATATACATATACATATTAACATTTGTTTAGCAATTTGGACAGGGAAAATAGCCACAGGTGAACAAGGAAAATAATGATAAATCATTTGCTTGGTCTATTAACATTAGTTTAGCAATTGAGGGAATTACAAAAAAAAAAAAAAAAAAAAAAAAAAAAAAAAAAAAAAAAAAGAAGGAA
>Ga0099822_1003597_pt1 | contig 19906 bp, 6 predicted proteins | sample CowpeawhiteBW_FD_76839 | JGI IMG/M metagenome (GOLD analysis project Ga0099822, IMG submission 76839) | Root nodule microbial communities of legume samples collected from California USA - Cow pea white BW | ecosystem: Host-associated > Plants > Roots > Nodule | place: USA: California | collected...
ATTTTGGTCTAATAATTTCCACTTTAAAAATGGAATTCAAACTTGATAACCTTAATGTACTGCAAATTGATTTTCACTACCTAAATACTCAATATTCGATTATCTTCTATAATTGGGTTTTTTATAAAAGTAACCATCAATAACTGAATCCATAAGTGTGGAGTACTGACTAAAAAAGTGGGGAGTGGTGACGAATATTTTGGTCTAATAATTTTCACTTTAAAAATGGAATACAAACTTTATTGTCCACATAACATGATGACCTTAATGTACAAGAAATTGATTTCCACTATCTAAACACTCAATATTCGATTATCTTCATTACTTGGGTTTTTTAATAAAAGTAACCATCAACAACTGAATCCATAAGTGGGGAGTACTGACTAAAAAGGTGGGGAATGGTGTTGAAGATATGGTCTAATTTCCACTTCAAAAATGGGGTTCAAAGTTTATTGCCCACAAAACACAATGACCTTAATGTACTACAAATTGATTTCCATTACCTAAATATTCACTTTTTGGTTATGTGCATTACTTAGATTTTTTGTAAAAGTAATCATCTATAACTGATAACATAAGAGGAGACTACTGACTCAAAAAGTGGTGAATGATGATAAATATTTTGGACTTTTTAGCAGTATTTCATTGAAGTGAAAAATTTGGTGTCAGAAAATGATCCATACAGTGACCGTGATTTTCTAAAAAATGATTTCAATTACCAAAACATAGAATATTGGATTATGTTATTGGTTGTGATTTTTTAAAATGGTTCATCAATGACTCATTAAATAAGTAGGGAGTATGGATTAAATAAATGGGTAGTCATGATCAATATTTTGTTCATTTTTTGCAATTTTTAAATGAAAGACACGGTAAATTGTGAACACAAAATCCTCAAACTCACCTAAATGTAGTTAAAAATCATTTCCATGTCAAAAAAGTTGCAGAATTGGGTTACGTGCTTGGGTGACCTTTTTTTAAAATTTCCAGAAATTGAATTATAATGTTAATGGGTAGTACAAATGGTTAAAGTGGGGAGTTCTGAAGAATATTTTGTTCATTACTGTTGTTGTTAAACTAAAGTGCCAACATTATCTTACGAAGTTTCTGGGTAGTAATGTTGTATTCAGTGGAGAGTTATATTGGATTTTTAGGTCAAGAGTTGAAAATTTGACTTATTATTCAACCACTATTTCAAGGTTTTTGGGAACAACTGCAAGATTATTTGGGGAGTTTTATTCAACATCACCACGTCCTTTAACAACCTTATATTCATCACAAGTAATATATAAAGAACTTTACTTCCATATTGATAATAATTAAATGTCCATAATTGTTCTTCTTATTAAAATCATAAACACAAAAAATTTAGACTTACATTTTCATCTAATAAGGCATCAAATAAACTTGTCTATTCATATTTCAATCAGTCCACAAAACACAAGGTCTGTTACTGTCAACATATAATTCTGCATAACTTAACATTGCACTTAATATACACAAACAACAAAGTTGCAACTTGCTTTTCATGACAACTTTAACATCAAACCTGACGTCGAAATGGGGACCCATTTCAAAATTACTGGGGATCTACCATAAAGTTTTGTGCACTTATACAGATGACTACAGAAAAAAATTTTAAGTCAGTAATGTCATTCACTTTGCATTAGTTCACATATATTGAATCCATCCATAATTTTGCACTTCAAAATGGTTGGCAATGTCAACAAACTTCAGCACCAACTAACTTTTAACAAATAAATCGTAGTATTCAAGCACTTTTTGCCTGTGGATTAAGTTTCATATTTTTACATTAAAAAAACTGTTAGTGATGTTCATAATATTAAGAAAAATTCCCTACTTATTCCAACACTACTCCCCACATACAGAACACACAACGAATAATGAACGTCGATGAAGGAAGGATTCCAACAACAACACTAAAAAGACTTGATTCTCCCAACCTTGCAATCACTCTTACCACATTCCTTGCTTGTAATGACTCTTACTACTCAAAGATTTAACCTTTTTGCTTAAATAAACCCAATGTTTCAACTTTTCTGGTGAATCTCACACAGACCAAACATTTCGATGTTTCGGTTGCGGGTTCTCTGTGCCAAAGAAATAAACAAATCATGATTGGGTTACCAACCCAGAAATGATAAAGGTGTGAGAAAGTTGTGAGATAAAATTAAAGGAAACTCACAAATGACCGTGGGCTTAGATGGTGGCAACGCAAACCCTTGTTCTCGATGATGTGTTTTCGTCACCTCTGTCTTCTCTTAGCAAAACAAAATGTCTTTGTCCTTTTTCCACAAAACACAATGTTTTTTTTCTCTTGCCTCCAAAAAGTGTCTGCACGTGCAAGAGTTAAAACCTTTTAATGAAAATCAATTTAAAACACTTAACTATTGTGCCACCTCATCTATGTCAAAATTGAGTCCAAAAATTTTGTTCAAATATCATTCTCGATAATAAAATTATATTGGAAGGAGATTCACGGACACTTAATTAAATGTTTTCATCACTTATGTTTCGCAATGTTTTTCGTATTTATCAATTTTAATTTGGTAAATTGTATGGTTAATGTCACGTAGAAGCTTTTATTTATGACCTACACAAAGATATTATAAAAAAAAAATAATTCAAAACAATATGAAAAGTAGATATTGATAGAGCACAACAATTGTTTTATGACATGATATTTTAAATAAGAAATTATCTTATGTTTTTTCGATTACAAAATTAATAACTTTTATATATATATATATATATATATATATATATATATAATAATATAGGAAACTATTTCAAAATATTTTATTATTTTTAAGACACATTTAAATTTTTTTAATATTTTTATTTATTGTGTATTTTTATCATGTAAAATATTATTTTGATATATTTTATATAATTATTTTTTATTTTCTAACTCATTATCATATACTAATTTTTTTCATTGTAATTGTATAAAAAAAATCATTAACTATAATATAATAATTGAATGTGATTGTCATTAATTATTTATCAGGGTTAAATATGTTTTGTATGCTTTAACTATCAGTGAAAATTAATAGTAACATTAAACCAATTTAGTCTCTCAATTTTGTAAATGTGTAGATTTAGTCCTTTTAAGTAAATTTTATTAAGTTTATTTGACATTTCAAACACATCTCATTATAGTATTTTAGTTTGTTTACATTGTTTGACATACTTTCACCTTAATGTTAGTCGACAAACGCATTTGAAACATTACATAAACTTAAAAAAAAATTGGTTTACAGGACTAAATCCACACATTTCTAAAGATGAGGGACTAAGTTGGTTCAAGGTTTCCAAGAGGGACTAATTCCGATTTTCATTAAAAGTTGAACGATCAAAAACATATTTAACCCAACCATCGAACATATATTTCAAATTGTAAAAGATTTATGCTAAATTTTAACTATTATTAGTTTAATCTTTGTTCTTTGTAAAGTGGTGTATTATAATTTTTATTAGTGAATGAGAAAAGAGATTTTATTAAAATTTAAAGAATGAAAGTAAAGAAACATTTAAAAAAAATAATTTGAATATTTGACTTCTTTTTTATAATTTTTAAAAAATATTTCTTAATTTTATCAACGTTGTTTCCTTAATGTTTGCAAAATTTTTAAAAGTTTTGGTTCTCATTACCTCTTTTAGTTAGTACTCTAATTTAAAATGTGTACCATTATAATTTCTTTTTAAATATTTTATATTGAACAAACTATAATACATATTTTTATATTAAATATTTGATAATATAATAAGTTTTATTTATTGCAATTTTTTATTTTATAAAAGTTAACTATTTAAGGGAGATGAGGACATCTTTAACTATTAACAAATATTGAATTGACCTTTGAATAAAAAGTTTATTTCTTTTTTATTTAAAGATAAATATGTTTTTTTAATAACTCCAATACAATGAATGTTACTGGTGTATCTTCCCATAAGGGAATTTATTAAGGAGACACAATATTAATTAGACTTTTGTCCAATTATCTACGTAAAAATTTACATTAGTTTCAACTAAAAATCTTAGAACAATCAATTTATGAGTTTTTTTATTCATATTAACATTCAATATTTTTATTTTTATTTAATGTAAAACTTAAATTTACACTTAAATTTTCAACAAAAACAAAGTTCAGTTGATAAAGATTCATCATATTAATAATCGATTTAGTACCATGTAAGATTTAATTCTCGTAAAATTCAACATGCATAATATTCAGCACAAATTCTCTTTGATATTTACAATTTGAAATTAAAAATGGAAAATTCCATGAAAACAAGGTCGCTCACTATCCTATGCCTTTCACAAACACACTGTCACAGAAGGGAGTGAAAGTAATAATGAGATACAAACGCAAACAATAACAATTTTGTATTACATTCATAAGTGATGTTTGATGAAGAAGATGAAGAAGATGAAGAAGCTCATTCTTTAAACAAATGTCTGATGAAGTTTTCCTTAAGCATATAAAAACTGTCACCCAGTTTCTTTGAGCCATGTGAGACTTTCTCCAAAACGGCAAGAATCAACCAACGATGATGAAAGATCATCTCATTGTTGGTCGTTCCTACAAAAAAGCCAATATCCACCAAAATCTTAGGTTTCACATCTTTTATTTTACAACAATATCATCATTAACATACATTGTTTCTGAAAAACCAAACCATAATACAGTATTCAATATATATGTATCACAAAAAACTGCAGTTTTCTGAACACGAAAATGTTTTTGAGTTTAATAACCGAATATAAACTAAATAAAAAGATGAAGAAAATGAATATATGTAAAAACTAACAAAAGCTATGAATCCAATTAATCAAGAGACTATATAATACCTTTGGTACTTCCCTAATTTGATTTTGAGATCCTATTTGAATAGTTCATGTTTGCATTTTCGTCGTCTTCATCTTTACTTATATTGTTGGCCATTTGCCCAAACTCTAAATATTCATATATACCTAGAAATATTTCTTTTGTGGTTGGTGAAATTTTGATCACTTGGTTGAGAAAACTCTCTGAATATCCGCTTTATATAGATGGAGAAGAAGAGATGAGTAGCTTTGTGAGAAGGATTAACATTAATTATTTTTTTAGTACTTTTATTTCTTCCTTTTTTATTATTTAAGGATTAAATGTGTCTTTAGTTCTAATTTTTAATATGAAATTCGAATTAGTCTTTATTTAAAACTTTGTTCCTAAACTTTAAAAATGAATGTATATGATTCTTTTAATCCAATTAAGTTAAATTTTTTGGAGTTATAATATGACTTGGTGGTAAAATTGGAAGGGAGGCCGTGAGAGACTGTGATTTAACTCTTTCATTAACAATTGAAAGTTATAAGGTTGGCTAGAACGGTTAGGGAGGTTTTGGATTCAATTTCACCCACTTACAAAATATTAACAACTAATATTTGTATGTTAAAATAACATTAAATTCATAATTGAGTTAAGAAGATTATATTTATTCATTTTTAAAGATAACCAAAATGTATCAAAGATTTGGACAAAGAAAAATTCTAATTTCACATTGAAATTCGTGAACTAAAAACATATTTAACATATTATTTAAATATATCTAAATATGAAAATTAATTAATGTTTGTATTTAACTATTAAATAATGTCATTTATGGAATATATTAATGTATTTATTATATCATTAATACACACATTAATATCTTAATTTAACATAAATAACCATAATATATGTATTTAATTATTTCTGTAATATATTAATTTATGCATTAATTTAAGACAATATAATTAATATAATTAATGTTACAAAACTTTACTTCTTAAAATACTCTTTCAGTTCTCTTTTCTTATATTATTTTAGTGCACACTAAATATCTAATATGAAAATAATCACATCTTTATTGTGAAATGTAAGTACATCTTTATTGTGAAATGTAAGGGTGTTCATTGAATCGAGTTAGGTCATGCATAAGGTTAATATAATTGGCTATACTATTTATAGAGTTGTAAAAATAGGCCACCTGGACTGATTAACAACGGTCCAACATAATTGTAATTAAAATCTAAATAAACTTCAATACAATCCAAAATAATATTAGGTTTGTATTTGTCAATCCAATATGTTGGCTAAGAAAAAATAGTCAAACCCAACCCAAATACAAAAATATTGAGTGACCCTTTATCTACAGGTGGATTGGTGAGCCAACCTGACTCACCAGGGGTTCAACCCAGGTGAGCTGGGTTCTTGGTGGGCCAGATAAAAAATTAACTCATAATACAATTTGTAAAAAAAATTCAAACCAATCACCCGTGGCGGATCGAGTTGGCCCACGGGTTTTGACCCACTTTGATAACTCTAATTAGTTTGTAACATTAAAACTCTTTTAAAAAGGAAGTTCCCTATAACTAATTTTTAGGGATGACAATGTGGGGCAAACCATGCATGCTAACTAGGGATATCAAAAAAATTCGTATCCGCGGGTATCCGCGGATAAAACCCATAAATGGTAGGAAGTGGATATTGAAAATGGATACCCGTGGCTAACGAGTACGAGTATTTTTTATATCTGCATGGGTATCATAGTATCCATACTCGTGGATACTCGTACACTCTATACTTTAATTTAAATTAAAAAAAAATTAAATATGATTAAAATATTAACACATTTATTTTGAATGAGTTATTTTTTACCAATTAGTTTTAAAAGATCTCCATTTATTTGTAAACTATCATTCAATACTATTTAAATGATTTATTTGCACTTTATTTGAAATTTATAAATGTTATGCATTGTATTTTTATTTGAATTCATAGTTAAAATTTGTTGTTAAATATTAAAATTTTCCTTTTATAAATACCTTACCCGTGGATATCCATAGATGTTAAAAAAATATGCGGGTACCTACATAACAGATACCTGCATGGATATGGGTACGGGTACGGGACAAATATTTATCCAACGGGTAAGATACGATGAAGCTATTACCCATCCCTTACCCTCCCCGTTATCCCTAATGCTGGCCCACAATACAAAGTGCATGGCGAGCTAAGTATTTTAGCCTGCCGGCCCACTTAAGCTCATCCCGCATAATTCGTAGCCTACACATGGTTGACCCATAGTTGGTCTGCACAGTCCACGTTGACTTAAATTCTGAAAATTCAGTACACATTGTGTGTGTTTCTTCTAATCAACTTGCTCATTCATATTTCTTCTTTAATCCATCCAAAAATAAATTACTTCCAATTCATCCAAAAGTAGCCCCCTCAATCACGATTCTTCTCTTGTTTTAGTCAAATCCAGAGCCACTTTTATTTTCAACTGTCTTAAAATTAGAAATTAAATATTACTTTTTTTAAAAAAATAAACCTATATAATTTATTAGTTCTACTAATATAATTAAATAAAAATAAAAGTTATTAAAATCTTGCACCTTAATATTTTATTGAAGAAAAAATTACAAAACGAATAATTTCTTATACAAATCATGAGCCTATCCACAAACCCACAAGAAATATGTTACGCGGGACATGATATAGCAATTGGCTTGCATTTCTTATGGGGCCAGCCCCACTTTTTGTTGGCTAGATGCGGGTGATACAATTCTTTGTTCTTTTTATTGTAATAATTTGAGTATGTAATTTTTGTGGACTAATATGGTTGGTGTGAAAAATAAGTAATTGAGTGTTTATATTACCTTTTAAATCTTCTTAAAAATTCTTAAAGGAGTATTAAGAAGTAGTTATTGTTATTTGGTCTTGAATAAGTGTTTTATTATAGTCAGACATTTTCAAGATTAACTAGATGTAGATTTGGAAAAAAAATAAATCAGTGTAAAAATCTTTGTTTCTTATATTTTATTTTAGCTTATTATCTTCATTTTTTTTGTTTTTGGTAATTATTGACCACTTCATTACTTATGTTAATAACAATTGTAAGTAAATTTGAATTTTTTAAAAAACACTCTTCAATCAATTCCCTTCCTTTTTATTGTGTTTTTCTCTTTATTTTTACACTTTTTATAATTTTAAACCTTCTTAAATAAAAATAAAATAATATGTTATATTAAAATTTTTAATTTGATGATAAATTTTGTGAAAATATCAAATTACAAGAAAAAAATTTAAGCAAAATGAGCATAGAAATATAATTTGTAAATTATTAATGCATATATTAAATATAACACATTAAATTAATGCATATATTAAATATATTTCAAAAATAATAAATACACGAGTTATGGTATTATTACATTAATATATTAATGTATGCAGGTAAAATTTTATAATATTAATTATGTAATGCATTCAATTAATGTATATATTAATATATCAAGCAAATAATTAAATATATAAATTATGGTTATTTATGTTTCATTAATATATTAATGTAATGTATTAATTTCTTGCAATATATTTAATAATATAACATAAATAATATAATTATATAGCATGAATGACATTATTTAATTGCTAAATTAACGCTTTAATTAATTTTCTTATCTTAAATATATTTAAATACTCAATTAAAATAGAAAACTTTTAAAAAATTAATTAATGTTAATCCTTTTTCATTTACCATTCATTTCCTCTTTCCAAACTATATAAGAAGGATATTCATACTGTTTTTTCAACCTAAGTCATCCAAATTTGAACGACACATTTCTATATATCTCTGAATATTTAGTTACGACAAATGGCCAGCAACATGGGCAATGATGAAGACGAGGAAAACACAGACATATATTTTTCTAACAATATCATGAGATTGATCTCAAAATCAAATCAAGGAAATACCAAAGGTATTATGGCTTTTTATTAATTAGATCCATATTTTTGTAATTCTTATACATATATGTTTTTTCATTTTTTGTTTAATAGTTTGTATTTGGTTATTAAACTAAAAACAAAAAAATTCGTTTACAGGAAGCTCGTGCATGAATTATGAAAATGGAACGCACGTTGTCGGTGTTTGTTTCAATCCCTTCAAAAAAAGGGTTTGATTTAGAACTACAACATCTTCTTAACTCATGCCATTTGTTTCGTTGGTGATATCGGTGGTGTGGTGATGACATCATTGTTTGCGTTTCCTTCACAACGGTCTAAGTATATCGTCAAAAGGAATCAAGATATCGCACTTGGATCTTTTTGAGGGAAGATTATTTAAGTAGTGAATAAAAAAAATGTAAACTAAGTCCAACTTATATAAGGAATTAACATCATTCTCAACTCAAAACCAAAAGTTAATGAATTTATAAATATTTTTTTTTATATAGTACTTAATTTTCTTATTTTTACTCAATGTAAAACTTAGCCTTACACTTGATATTCTTATCAATAATATGATTTTGTTTCTGGAATGATAATGATATTTCCATTAATGTATTCTCTAATGAATAATACAAAATGTGTTGTTATTATTATTTAAATTTTAGATGCATTATCCATGTCTACGTTATAACTTTTCATGTTAGTCATTTTTGTTTGGGATCGCAAACACACACAAACACGAGCAATTACAATACAAAAGCACAATAACGAGAACCATTTTTCCAAAAAATACTTTTTATAACGACTTTTTATACCGATTATAATCCACCATATATAAAAAGTGACGTAGTGGCATAACTATAAATAAGATAACACTTTTTACACTGGTTTTATTTATAACAAGTGTAGAAAGTGGGAGTAGGTGACATTTTTGTAAGAAGAAAACTTTCTACACCGATTCTAGTCAGAACCGATATAGAAAGCGGATGCGATGACATTTTTGTAATAGTTACAATCGACATAGGAAATATTTTCTTATATTTTGTTTAATTTGTAAACACAAACCTACACTAAAACCCCCTAAATTTCAAAATCCTTGTGGCAGAGGCTCAATTAGTGTGAGTTCTTATTCTTCTTCTAACACTGAGGCTCAACCAGTGGTGGTGTCAACCATCGAGGCTTCGTCATGACATTGCGAGCTTTGCACCTTAAGACTTTATTAATCTATCTTAATGCCGACCAGTACAACCTCAAGCGTCCACCGCCAACCTTACCAAACTACGGTTCCATCAATAATAACCATCCTGAGTCTTCCACTTGTCATTTCTCCTTCACACTTGTTATCGTAAGCGCATCTAGGTCTCCTTTGCTTGCACCTCAACTCCCTTGACCATTGACAGGGCATAGGGTCGCCAATACTTCTAGATCTATTAAGTTTCATTATAGTGTTGTTGGATCTACTTTGTGTGCCGTTGGAACTGCTCTACCTACCTGAATATGTTAAGCTTTTTGTCGGTAATACTTTGTTCACTAAATTCGAATATTTTGCTTCAAGAGCACTAAATTTGGTGGAGAGATCCTGGCTTTGTATGTTAATGTTGTTTAGGGATGTTTGGTCTTGATTTAGTGGGCTTGAATTTGAAACCTGAAATTATGATCTAGATCTATAGCTGTATTTGGATTTCATGGTCTTCATTGTAGTGGTATAAGAATCGCGGGCCATGTGAGCATATAAGAGTTCTAACAAACTATGTTATTGTGTGTCCTGAAAGACTCTTCAACTTCATAATTTTTTCCCTTTGTCATAACAATTAGAACTCGAGGATGTTGTAGAAAAGGGGAACATTATAATCTATTTAGGAAGATGATTAACGTGGGTACAAATGGGTGAAGACAAACAATTTGGACAAACTCCAAAGCAGATATAGAGATGAACATTGCACTTTCTATATCGGTTGTGCCTTTAATCGTAAAAGTGATATTTTCTATACTGGTTTTGGAATCGGCATAAAAATTCAATGCTTTCTATACCTTTGCTTCTATACTAGTTCCATAACTGGTATAAAAAGGCCTTTTTAGCAGGTATAAAAAGACTTTTATGCACTAGTGAACACAAATGATTCATGTGGTTCAATTTAAAATGACCTACATTCACAATTGCACTAGATGGTATTTTAGATTGATTAACTAGGTTTACAATTACATGAGTATTTATAAAATAGAAGAAGTAAATGGGACAGGTCCAATAAACCCTTTAGACTCCACATGCTGAACAATCTCTCATTTGGAGGTTGAACACATCAACTACACTCAAAAGTAAATCTAATAAGCCACAAAACTTATAATAGCAAACTAATGTGAAGCCTTCTCAACAATTAACCATGAAGACTAGTTGAAGCTATGCAAAGCTTCAACTTTTCAATAGTAACAACCTTGGTTAACATATTTGTAGAATTCTCTATCCCAGGGATCTTCTCCAAGAACAAAGTACCATCACTGATTAACCCTTTATTGAAGTGGTATCTCAACTGGACATGCTTTGCGTTTGCATGGAACACAGGATTTTAACAAGATGAACGATAATCTAACTACCAGAATAGAGAGCAATGTGGCATTTCTTCTTGCCCAACTCCTCATGAAATTCTTCAACCAAATCATTTCCATACATGCTTCCGAAATAGCCATGTACTTTGTTTCTGTGGTTGAAAGTGCAATGCTTTCACTACAAAAAAATTGGATTTATCAACAACCAAAATTTGTAACTAACGAAAAAAATCCGTGGGTAAAAATTACCCACAGACTACCCACATAACAAAATTCGTATGTTAATAAGCTCGTAGGTAATTACTTCATACTTTTGGTCTATGAGAAACATATTTCCTCGCCCTATTGTCTACAGATCTTATTGCCTCCAGCAAGGGGAGGGGACATTATTTTATAGCCTGGTACGAACGATGCTCAGCCAGTTTTCCTAAGCTCAACCACATACGCTTCATGTGCTGAATCTTTTCTGTTTGTGCTCAGCCCAAAATCTGGCTCAATGTTGAGATACTTCTGTTATTGAATTCATTGATTTCTTCCCATCACTAGTCCACTCTCAAGTGTGTGGCATAGCAACATTCGTCTAGCTCAACAGAAGAACTTTTGACTATGTCCTATTTTTTCAATTGTTGTGGCTGAGCTGAGTTGGCGTGGCTTAGTAAGATGATCCCTTTTTTCTATGTTTTCCTGCAAAACAGTGACATGTTATTAAGATTCCTAATCTATCAGTCCAAAAAGTTGGAAGCATGATATTTTGATAAAAGAAGGCATGTTTCTTTGAGAAAACAACTTTTTAACCTAAGATAAGTGTCTAATTTGTTATGCAATTTGATGTCATGGAGACACTTATCAATACATAAAATCATGGATTAATATGACACAAAATACAACTTAATATTTGGATGCATAAATCACGAATACATATTCCTTTTGAGTTGGGTATCATGTTTGGTTCTACATTTTGCTTTTTAAATAAAATTTTGTCGATAAATAGTTTACAAAAATGTAATATCTTGTGTATATTGTTTAAACATGTTAATATGATATGATTTTGATTTCATAAGATGAATGATAATCTTAACTTGACAATAGTTTGCATGGAGTTTGACATATATGATGGATTTAGACAAGTCTTGGAATGGTCGAATAAAGAAAACCAACTCATTGGCTTTTCGGGACAAGTACTATAATAGTTCAAGAATACTTGAGGAGAGGGTTTTAGTCGAAGCATATGACAAATAACTCAAAACGCTTGCAAGATAGTCCAACCATTCGGATGAAGTTGAATAAGAAGAATATTTAACACTTGCAATACCTCATTATCAGATCATCAAAAGGAAATCGAACATGAAGGTTGGTCATTCAAGCCAAATACATGTAGAAAAACTTCTCAAGGTATCCCTCTTTACCATGACACACATTATCAACCAGACCCACTCGGTCTAATGACACAATGTCATCAAGGGTATCTCCATCTGGGACATGATAAGCTTCGATGAAATTACGAACTAAGGACAAGCACTTATACCTAAAAAAGTACTCTCTTACATTAACATCAACCCAATCATAATACCCTGATAACTTTAATGCCTACCTTTTATGTGTGTTAAATTTTGTGAATAAAATCAAGTCTTCCTTGACTTTTAACTTGTTTAATCTCCATGTTTATCTTGTTTGTTATGTTTTAGTTATTTTGTGCTTCTTTTACCTCTAATATCCTTTTGAGTGTCTGAAATAAATAAATAGGAATCAATTATGGTGGAGGAAAATAAGCTAAACTTCAAGGAAGCATGATTGGGTAAGAAAAGATTGATTTTGAGAAAAATACTCGTGTCGAGCGCCACCAGAATCGCACCCAGCGGTGCCAAGTCAGAGAATAAAATCAATTGTTGGGCTGTCTAACACTAGGCGACACACTTAGGGCACTAGGTGCTTGATGACCAAACTTGGTGTTGAGCACACTTGCTTTTGAAAAGCCATCACTAGACGTCACCTAGTGTTGGAGATTTGGCGTTAGGCGATGCTAAGCTGGTGTTGGGCACATGTTTGACATATAGCCCCTCTTTCGCATTTTATCTAATGGCACCCAACGATACTAAAATGGTGTCGCTAGCATGTCAATATAGGGTATTAATCATGTTTGATTCATTCCTCAGTTTTTGCGAGATAGACTTCACCTAGGGTGTTTGGAGAAGCCTTTGGAGGCTATTAGGGTGCTAGGATGTCTCCTTCTCCTCTTTGGATCTCCTTTTTCATCCATGGTGGTTTCACTATTTAGGGCTAAAGAGGAAGATGAGCTGCGCTTAAGAGATGAAGACGCGAATGAGAGGCCTAATTGGAGCGTGGAGCAGGTACTAAGAACCTTGGGAAAAAGCTTGCATCTTCTCTCTGGTTGCCATTTTTCCATATCTCTTCCTTTTCTAAGCCTTAGGTTCTACACCATGGAGAGCTAACATATTTATTGAGATTAAATTTAATAAACAAATTTCTAGTGTATTTTTTATGTTAATACATATACTTTTTCATTTCTTTGTTAGTATTTGATTTATTTGCTTAATGCTTATTGTGGCTTGATCACCCATTCTTGATCGTTGATTCTTGAGGTGTTGGAAAATGTCATTTGAACCTAAAACTTGAGTTGAATACCTAAAGGAGATTATAACTAGATATAGAACTTGATTCATTAGTAATCTTAAGACTCTTAAACTTAATGCATGATCTCACTTCTTTTTGATCCAAGGGATTAGACTTTGATGAGTTATCATAGGCTCAAAGTCACTAGGAATAAGATTTTGTGTAAACTTGTGAGTTGATTTTGACATGAAATTGGAATTGAGATATTTGTAAATGAATGAGAATGAAGTGGGTGAAATCTAATCCTTAAAATTGTAAATACTATATGTTAATTTCTTGTTGCACATAAATTGTTTGATAAAAATACAAAAAAAGTTACTTTGTGTTTTTTGTGAACTTCATTGTCTATTTGATTTATGGATTGCAAGAGTGTCGTGTTTTGCATAAATCCCTCGGGAGAGAACAATATTTATCTTTTTCAATCGATGCACTTGTCGTTTCTTGCTAACACACCCTCGCGGAGAGGAAGGTCCACTGTTGTTGCTCTAATGCAATCAATTTACTAGCCAAAAGATACTTGGTAGATGTAGTACAACAAATATCGTATACACAGGGATTTGGAATAATACACAATGTTTATAATGTGTTTGATTTTAAATAAAACAATGTTTGGTTGGTGTAAAATAAAGTAAAGCAAATTCCAAATAAAAGAGTTGATTTTAATACAATAAAGACGCGTCGAGATCAAATTTTACCCTTTAACCCTCTCTTGTACTAATCCAATTTTTACTTATTTAGATGCAATTATTCATGTCTTGGGAGTGCTCTTTAAATGTAACTCTAGATCCATTCCTATCATCTAAAGCCTAAGATCATCAAACTCTCGCATGATTCTTAGTGACTATTTGAATGAATCACTTGCTTTAAGTGCATGACTGTATAACTAGATAGAGCCTTATATCTATTCCTAGCATCTAACAACAAGAGGAGAATTAGTTGGACTATAAGTTGAAGCCATTTTCTACTCAATCCCAAGCCTGTGAAATAAGATGAATGATCAGTTTATTCAACAAAAAGCACAAACTAATTCACAAACATGTAAATAAAAACATAGTTGAATAATAAAATAGTACTAGTACAAGAGACTCCAAAAGGATTACATCAGATCTCAACACAAGAGAGTTTAGCTCTTCATGATGGTTATGAACAATACAAAACTTGGACTAGCCATAACTTTCCTATGCTCTCTATTGATATACAATAAGAACTGAGATGAAGCTTTATAAAACTCATGGACTAGCCTAAGATTCTCTCGAAAAAAGTGTGCCAAAAGGCTCTAACAAAAGATCTCTTAAAACATTTCTAAAGCAGACGTGCAACTTTGTTTTTATAAATTGTCCAAGGTGGTGCTCTACTGCACAATTGTGGCTTAGTAGCAGGGTTTTCGTTCCATGTGGGTTTGCTTTGTGGCTTAGGCTCAACTATGATGCCCAAATTCTAAGGTAACTTCTTTAGGAATGAGTCTTCATGGCTCAGCTACAAGTTTGGTGCTTGAAGTTTCCACTTCATAAGGGTTTGCTTTTTGTGGCTCAACACCGTTTCTGCCACTTTGTCACATCGACACAAATTAGCCTAGTTTTTACATTGTTTTCTTTCAATTCTTCTTATTTTTTTCCCAATTCTCTTTGTGTGGTGCTCTGATTTGCAAAACAAGCTAATTAAGGGTATTTGACATAAAAATACCAATAATCAAAACTAGATAAGTGCTAAAAATCATATAAATTTTCACTCAAATTAGGTACTTATCATCCACCTTAGTCTCCTCGTCCAACGAAGCTTTGTCACCACTATATAACTCAGTCGAAGGCAACCTAATTACTTTAAAAGAGCTCTATAGGCCAAAACACTAGAATTAGAATATGACATGGCGATACTTGAAATAGAAACAGAAGCAAGCAAGGACTCTTTTACTTTTAGAATAAGTATTGTGGTCGCCCCACAAATAGAACAAACATATTTATTTATAGAACCTTGGGGGATACTTAACAGCAACCCATGCCCCCTGTAATCAAATCCATTCAATTCTAACTACTATTCTCCAAGGACCTCTTGCACTTCCCAATAAAGTAAGTCAGTCACATCAATTACAACCTATGCTTATTGTTTACCATGTTGTCACACCTTTAGTCTTTTCATCCTTTCTGAGTCCTTGAGTCGGGCGGGGGTGAGGGGGTAGGGGAGGGAAGGGGGGGGGGTATACCTCCATGACCCAATAAGGTCCAAGATACCAATATAACTACTTTTTTCTTTCATCATAGGCTCTCAATTAGAAGACATCGAGCCCTTGGGAGGGCTAATGTACGGGAGGCCAAGGACAAGATAACCTTGGCCAATATACTAAGCAACATTGAAAACTTCACTAGGTTTGGGTTTCACGATTCCATTCAAAGTAAAAACAACAAACAATATATTTTTATTTCCATCTTTCACACTTACATCTTTTGTAGTTCACATCGATTTTGTAACAAACAAGCTTAAACTTGAATAATAAAAACTCTATGTCTAGCAAACTGATTTCGCATTAATGACCAATATGTTGATGTTAAGAATGACCAATGACCACATCTATGTCTAGCATGTGAAATCAATAACTATTTTATCCTACTCAGGTTTCCGAAATTATCTTTTGGATCAGGTGGTACTCCTACATATGCATCATATCTAGAATATACAGTTAAAGATCATAATCTGGGTTCCAAACTACCTTTTGGACAAGTATGTGCAAAATTCATAGACTATGCAATTAAAACAAGAATAAAACATAAGAGATTAATTATGAAAAAAAATTATATTGAATGAAGAATTCACAAATAATTAAGAACACATTATTCCCAACTCTCGTGAATGAGGGAGTTAGCTACTCCTAAACATACAAAACACTAGACTAATGATGGAATTGAATGCCTCTAGCCTTCAGAATGTCCTTCTACCTTCAACTATATAAAAATCAAAATTCTTTCTCTCCAAGTCTATTTTGACCTTAGTTAGGTCCTCAATTTATAGATTTTCTGAAACGCACAGCCCGCTGGATGAACTAACTAGCTGGGCGAATTAGGCATGATTCACTAGGTGAATGACATGAAACTGAATTGGGCCTTCAACATTGTACTTGATTTTGTACTGGAATTTCATCTTGGATTTATCTTTTTATTCTTTGGGAACTCCATATTCACAAGTTATCTTTCAATTATGCTGAGTTATAATTGAGTAACCAACATAGTGGATAATTGATATTGTTGCTAATTTTTTTATTAGTCAATATTTCACTCATTATGTTCATAATCTTCTCAAATATATGAGATTTCCACTCATTTGCAAAATATAAATCAAACAATTTATCTTTTTCACTTTTATTGAATAAAACTTGAAATATAAAATAAAATCCAAAAATAAAATAACAATTAAACATAAAAATAAACTAAAATAAAAGCATAATAATGTCAATTATTTATATAATGCACTAAACTAATCCATACATGAATATATTTGCACAACAAAATAAATTTTATTTATGTTACATTAATATATAAATTAATTTGGTGCATTATATTTAATGGTTAAATATATTTCTAGTCCTTGAACATTGATGTAAAATTGAAATTTGTCCATTTCCGAACCTTTGGTACATTTTTGTCCCCAAACTTAAAAAATGAATAAATATAATCATTTAAACTTAATTATGGTAAATTTTGTTGACATGTTAAACACATTTTCCAACTGTTAATGAAGCAGAAACGTGTCAAATAGTGTAAACAATTCAAATACTAACATGAAAAATTTTAACATGTTAAAAGAAATTAACGTAATTGGGTTAAAATAAATAAATCCATTCATTTTTAAAGTTTAGAGACTAAAATATATCAAAATTTCATACATATACAGATTCAATTTCATGTAAAAAGAACATATTTAATTTTACATTTAATGATATGACATAACTAATATAACGTATGCATTAATTTATTACATTAATGACATTATTTATTAATTAATTCAATACATTAATTATTTTTCTTATTTTAAATGCTTTTACGAAAATTACTATAAAAATTAATATTAATCCTCTTCCAATAACCTATTCATCTTCTATTTTTTTTTCATCTATATAAAGCGGAGATTTATAGAGTTTGTCATCAAAGTTATCGAATTTGAATCAATAACAAAAGAATAGTTTTAGTGTTCTCTGAATATTTAGAGATTAAAGAAATGGCGACCAGCATGCACAATGATGAAGACGAGGAAGACAAAGATATAAACTTTAGAAAGAGAGATGAGATTTTCTCATAATCAAATCAAGGAAGTATACCAAAGGTAGTGTTTATATATGCATATTTGATTAATTAATTTTCATTGCTATGTTTTATTTAGTTATATTCATATTAAAAAAAACTGTTTGCATTTTTTTGTGATACATATATTTTACAATTTTTTATCTCAAAAAAAATCATATAAATGGAGATTATCTTCTTAAAACATATGAAACTTAACATATATGAATTACTGATGGATAATCTTTGCCTTCAAATTAATTCCTTTTTCTAACAGAAAGCTTTTTTTTTTTTGTGAATGACAGCATCACGATGTGGGACATTAGTTAAGAAAGGGAAGAATTTTGCTGACAAAGTTGGCAGTGTGACATTTTTCCTTTTCTTTGACTGATTTCTCCAATATTTGGAGCTCTCCAACTTCAGATGGAAATTTAGAAAGAGAACAATGACATGAGCATGTTAAGTGTCAGAGTGCAGAAAGGAATTGTTCATTTATGAATATATGGAGTTGGAAAAGCTCCATGGGGACTCACAACGCATATATTTTTGTTTAAAGGATTTATGTTGAGAATATTATAGAATCAGCATTTTTATCTTTAGGATGAAATGTTAATTCAAACAAAATTGCTGATAGCTGTATGATGGAAAGGATTAAAGGAGAATAAGAGAAACATTTATTGATGGTTTGTAAATACACGTGTGATCTTAACCTCTCAATACAATGCTACATTTATATGATGTAAGAAGAAGAAAAAGTATGAAAGTGTGATTTCAGTTATGAATGTAATATTAATTTGATCTTCAAATAATACTCCAACAAATTTGATGAATTAACGTAGTTTATAGTCAATGTTTATGTTAAGTACATAAGAGTATTTATTATATTTTGTGAGCTTATATATCCTCGTTCATTATTTTTCTCATGTTCTTGGAGAATAACACGTAATCATTTAAAGGTACTAACTTATGAAACGAAGATTATTTGAGTTTGTTTTTCGTGAATGATCAAATTATCTTGAGCGGGAATATTTCATCTTGTGATATTATATTCTTTTTATATAGTTAAATACTAAAATCAGATGATCATTAATTTAAAGCAGATAAAGAATGATAAATTATGCATGTCTGCGGTTTGCTGAGGTACGAGGTGAGGTGTGTCTCCAATGATACTTCTTCATGTCTGCGGCTTCTCTGAGCTCTTCCAATTGGACAATAACACCACCGATAAAGTGATTGTGGAATCAACAAATTCAGCCGTTGGATATAATAAAATTATATTGGAAGGAGATTCACGGACACTTAATTAAATGTTTTCATCACTTATGTTTCACAATGTTTTTCGTATTTTATCAATTTTAATTTGGTAAATTGTATGCTTAATGTCATGTAGAAGCTTTTATTTATCACCATACTTGTCTACACAAAGATATTATCAAAGAAAATAATTTAAAACAATATGAAAAGTAAATATTGGTAGAGCATAACAATTCTTTTATGACATGATATTTTAAATAAGAAATTATCTTATGTTGTTTCAGTTACAAAATTAATAACTTTCATTTTATACAAAGTCTTAATATATATATATATATATATATATATATATATATATATATATATATATATATATATATAAAAAAATATGTGTATTTTTATATACTTTTTTTTTATTTTTATATA
>Ga0099822_1003600_pt1 | contig 19898 bp, 6 predicted proteins | sample CowpeawhiteBW_FD_76839 | JGI IMG/M metagenome (GOLD analysis project Ga0099822, IMG submission 76839) | Root nodule microbial communities of legume samples collected from California USA - Cow pea white BW | ecosystem: Host-associated > Plants > Roots > Nodule | place: USA: California | collected...
TAAACTAAAAGAGAAGAGTATGCATCGGAAGTAACTTACGTGAGTGAAAGAAATGGGTTGAACTCAGTTGAACTTGGATGAACCCCAAACCCTAGCAGAGGAACGTTACTGTTCTAAGAGAAAGGAGGTTATTTTTCTGAAAGTGAGAAGAATGAAAGTGTTTCAGCTGGTTTAAGGGCTTTGGTTCCTTATGGGTCAGCTCTAAGCCCAACTTATTTGGGGCAATCCTTTAAAATAAAGGTAGTAAAGTAAGTGGGCCTTACACAAACTATATCATAATTTTATAATTATATAATTTTGAATTGAAATATAAAAATTATTAAATTATAAAAATATAAAATGATATGATTGTAAAATTATAAATTATATTATAAAATTTTTAAATAATAAAAGGAGATGTAGTGACAACTGAGCGAGCAAGCGAGTGACATGACAAGAAAATAACTATTGCAGTCACTTAACAACCACATCACCACATCAACAAAAGAAGCTAACATTAGAGACCTAAATTTAGGAGGAACTTAAAACATAATTAAGTCTTCCTTTTATGAAGCACAACATTTAATATTAATAAATATTAAAATAAAAAATCAAATATAATAAAGAATAAAAATATCTACTAAAATATTTTTTATTTATTTTTACATTGCCTCTTAAGTTTTTCACATATTATACTTGTCTCTCAATTTCATCTGTTTTCTTTCTTTTTGTTTTTGAAGAAAAAAAAAAGTTAAAGACAAACTCAATATTTTTGTTGTCATTATTTCTTATGTTCTCTTCAATTTTTGAGGAAAAAGAAATAACTCAGTTTTGTTTCACTTGCTAGTGAAATATTAGTTTAATATAGTAAGCATTATTTATTTTTTCATCTCATGAGCCTTTATATGTTCACATTTTATTAATATAGAAGAAAAAAAAAGTGTACTTCGTACTTTTAATTGTGACTTTATTTTCAGAGTTTTCTTTTATTAGGTATATCTTTGAATTTTTCATTAGATTATAATAGACTATTTTTGAATTTCGAACTTAAAAAAAGAATAAGTTGATTGATGAAGAATAAAAGAATATATATTTATTTTTTAAAAGTAATAAAAAGGAAACTGCCCACAAAGATGAAAATAAAAACAAATTTCAAATTCTTTACATAATCTAAAACATCATACTAATAATCCAATTGTTCAATTAGAGGAGTCATCTCTCAATGTTCCAAAAATTTCAGGTGATGAGTTTGATATTAATTCTTTGAAACATTATATAAGAAAATGTATTCAAATATGAGAATATCCAATAAGTAAAAAGAAGATGAAATTAGGAGAACATATTTAAAATTGTATTTATATCAAATACAATTTTATAAATTTTGAGTATATTAGTTTGGCTCCCCCAAAATTATTAGTCAAAATCTGTCACTGATCTGGAATTTACCTTGTGAAGGAATTTCAAAATAATTTCAACAAATTGAAATATTTAGTAAATGAATTATCTTACTTTCTTAAATAATTAGTTTGGATGATATAACTGAAATATTTTAAATTTTATTTTTCTTATTTGGATAAAACAATTTAATTTTTATTTTATGGCGAATCCAACTCCGCCTTTGAGTCTAACTTAACTTAGTATGACCTTTAATTTGGTACAACTCGTCTTGACTTTTGGTTCAATTCGACTCAAGCTGATTTGACCTTAGCTAATTCGATATGGGTCCACAGCTTCAATTTTCTTCTTTGTTTTAGTAAAATTCAAATTCTACTATTTTATTTATTTGGAATACCTTTTTTAAAAATTTTCAATCTCATTCTTCTTTTAATTTTCTTATCCAAACATATCATTTTCTTTATAAAAAAATTTAAAATTTTCAAATAAATGAATTACTCTCTTAAATTATCTTATCCAAACATACCCCATATATATATATATATATATATATTATAATAAACCTTATAATCAAGTAGTAGAGATGGGAAGAAACCTATTTTTCTCCTAAAGAAGTTCGATATCTCAACTTCAAATTTTCTGAGTAACTCTCATAATTTTATTTAAATAATACCTTGATAAATTATATGAAGAAAATATCTAAAGAGTAACGGTAGCCTCTTAAAAAAAAAAGAAAAAAAGAAAACCTTAAAAACGACGTAGAAAACATAGTTGAATAAATTATTACATTAAGAGGTGCTGCCGAAAACAAGAAAAAATAACAATAATATAATAATATTAAGTGTAATTTATTGTAAAATGATATCATATGATAATATTCGGGTCCAATACATAAATGTAATTGAATGGAAGATGTTGACTTGCACGGCAGAGCTTAGAACATACATTTCATTGCAATAAATGCGAGTTAGAAGTATGCATTCCTTGAGTACCTAACTATTAAATGCAACTGGGACCCACTTTTTTATTCCATTTTATTCTGAAGCTAAGATTATTCATTCACACACCAATCCCATCCAATTGTGTTGTGTGCCTTTGGATATGTCCTTTTTTTTCACTTCAAAATTCTTGGTCTGCTTCATCAACATTCAACATTCACTCTCAATCCTCCACAAACTTTATGTGATGTCCTTATGATGCCACCATCTAATCATCTAATTAATGTTAAACAATATGGGTATACTATTTATAAAATGTGCTCCTTAATTTAATTGTTTGATATTTATACATATGACTTTTCTAAAATTTATTTTGGATGAGATAACTTAATGTGAAGTCTTTATTGACTTTAATTGGGACATATTTCTTAGTAGTGGTTATGAGATTTTATGACTTTAGAGAAAAGTAATAACTTTTTATAATTAAATACTTAAAATGTATGTATATCTCAGAAGCAAATAAATTCATAATTCTACTAAAATTATGTATTTTACTGGATTAAATAAATTACAATGTTTATTAAATTTTTAAAAGACGTAATATTTTATTTAATTGTTCTCAAGCTATCGCCTATCATTTATTTGTAATTTTAAGAAAAAAAAATGAATAAAAATATATGTTTAAAATATCTATGTCAATAACATAGGTCGGGATGATGTATTTAATTTTCTTTGTTCATGTTGAACAAATGACAAAACAAATTACTTCTTAAAAAAGATTATAATTCTCATACTTGGTTTTAATATATTTCGGTAAATCAATGCGAACCTATCACATTATTTTACGACTTTACTTAAAAAATTGTTCACAGCTTAATTTTATAGAGTCTTATTTCATATAAAAAATTATTCACAGCTTAATTTTATAGAGTTTTATTTCATATAAAATGTTGTAGGTACATAGCTGTGTTGGTTATTAATAAAATATTATTTTATATTAAAGTACATATATTTTTTATTAATATACTAACTTTTTTAGTTTAAAAATTCTATTATAATATAGATTTTCATTTGTGTTTTATATCTTAATAAAATAAATGAATACCTTAAGTTTAATTCTATTATAATTTAAGTTTTTATTTACATGTTGCTAAAACGAAAACAAAACGTTTTAAGTTTATTACCAAAAATTTCATTACATATTAAAATTTTAAATAATAGTAAAATTGAAAACTTATTCAGTATGTATTTATATTTGTAAACGTAATATATCAGTAAAAAATAGTCGAAAACTTAATATATTTTTTGTAAACGTGACATTCAATATGTATTTATATTTATTTTAATTTTTTGAGCTTTTTTTTTTCATTATTATGGGTCCTATCTGTTTGCACCTACAAAATGTGTTAAGGGTCCACCTTACTTAGTGAATTTGAAGTTTTAAAAAGAAATGATAGTTAAATATTCTCTCAAAAATAAAATTTATTTGATAATTCATTTTAATAAAATAATAAATCGAAAATTAAAAAAACAATATAACGTTAATATTTTCAAGTTCTAGTTTTTTTAGTATGAAATATTATCACCTTTTATAAAATTGGTTACAGCTTTAGGTGCTGCGTCTGAATCTGAAAAATGTATATTAAGAGTATGTTTGGACGAAGGATTTTAACTTTTTAGAAGAATGCAATGAATTACTTTCGAGGAGGAAATTCTTTTTATTTTTAGATTGTTTTGTTTGAATAAACAAATCAATTAACATTTTGTACTTTAAACTTTTCCTTGTGTGCATTCAATTCAAATTTTAAAATTGGGATGCCCAACTTTTTTTTTTTTAATACCTTATATAACTTTTGTTGCACTTATTGCACATCAAGATTATGAACTCTCCATAATAATGACAACTTTTCGAGATTCAACCATGGTAACATTTATTTAAGCACTCCAATTCTTATTCCCCTTTCTTAACATAGATGTGGACGATGAACATAATTATGTTAAGATTTTTGTTCTAAATGTTGTTTGGATAGCACTTAGGATTCTGGATTTCTTATAGGACATGAATAACATAAAAAAATCTACATGTTTGGTGTAAGTTGAATCCACAACATTTACCTCAAATAAACATTGTAGTATACCCTTAACACTAGTTTAAGATAAACTTAATTTCAATTGACACAAATCTACACCTAATAAATGTGATTTAAGTACAAGAAAGAAAGAAAATATTATAACCCATATACAAATTTTCTATCACATTCATCATAGTTATGTGGCATTATTATATGAAGTTAGTAATTGCATAAGAAATTGTTTAGGAGTCACCATCGTCATAATGAGAACAAGATTGGTTCAACCAAAATAGGTATCCAACTATTAAACGTTCATAATAATACGCGTTAAATTGATGACCCAAACTCACGGTTGAATTGAAAGGTCTTCGTGTAGCACTTAATGTTCATCCTTTGGGACCATTATGAATTTATGATTACAGATTGCTTATTTCTTACGTTGTCCACAAGATTTTTTTAGTTTTGCTCAATGTATCACCAACTGGATTTAAGGAACAGCACGTGCGGTATTTTGTAGTCAAATTTTTAGGAGGTGTCGGTTCGGTGTGATGCGCGTGCCGTTCTCTATCTCCTATTTTTGCATGCACTTCCGGTTTCCATTTTTTCAGATAATAATTGTTCCATTCATTTATAATATGAACGATTTTTACGTGGTTTGAATATAAAACATGTGTAATTAGAGGTAGAGTTTTCAAATTTGGTATAGAATTGAAAAAAAAAATTATATCAATTATATATATATATATATATATATATATATATATATATTATTGTGTTCATTCTATGATGCCTTTTAATATCCGTAAATTTGTTTCAATTTATAACTCTAATCACTAACCGTACCATGCAAATTACACCAATGAAAAATGTTTTTGCTTATGCAGGCTGTGAGGAGTATTTTATTATTATTTTTAATTAGTTTGAAATAATTGATACTAAAATTTAACTTTTGAACCAAGTATAACATATGTATTTGTGTGTTTTTTCCTTTAAAGAAAACTTACTTTTGAACGGTTTTCCAGCCTTGAAAGGACGTTTTTTTTAAACGGTCTAATTTTATTTGAGATATTAAAATTTGTATAGAAGTATTAGAAAATGTAATTTTTGTTTTAGATTTCATAAAGAAAATACTGCGTAACTTTTTTTTTTCTTACTTAAATACCTTTAATTAGTCCCTGAAAAATAGGTTTGATTTAATTTTTTTTAATTCTTCTAAAATTAATAATAATTGTTTTTATTTCTAGTATTACACGTGTTTTTACTATAATATAGCAAAGTCTCGCATTCAAGCTAGTAGACTAGTGAGATTCAATATTGGTTGTTACACTCAATATAGGTTCACACTCTTATGCACTCAATTACTTAAGAACATAAAAATAATAATAGAATACATAAAGAACCTATTTAAGTGAATACTCTCTTTAATCGATATTTATATTTATATCTCTTTAGTTAACACCTATATTTATATATTTGTAGACTTATATGGTAAATGTTGAGTAACACCATATATCTTTTATTTTCTTAGATGCATCTTTTATATGTCATCTAATTAATTAAATTGTTGAGTACTAACACTAACATAACACATAGGCTATCATTTATTATTATTTTTATTTAATATTTTATTTATTTCATCATTTTTTTCTTGTACTATTTTTATTTTATTTGAATAACTCTTTTGGTATAGTTTTTGTAAGAACTAATTTGTTATGGTTGAATTTACCACTTCTATTTTGTTGGCTATTATCTTAGCAATATTTATGTTGTTATAGATATGTAATATTAATTTGATCACCTCAACGACAACGTTATCAGTCGTCTAATAGCTTAAGGTGCCTTGGGTCGTCTAACCCTTTGGATCATCTAATATCTTAGTCGTCGAACACCTAAGTCATCTAACACCTTGGTTGTCTAACACTGTGACATAGGTTGACTATAGATTTGGTTCATTGATTTAAACCTGATGATTACTACCGTTAGACTTGTCTAACACTTTGACTCGTCTAATCCTCAGACTCATGTAATAATACGAATTGGCCATTGGATTTACCAAACCTCTTGCTTTCATTAACTAACACAATATATGATTATCAATCATTTAAGCATCTGTGAGCAATAATACACATGATATATTTTTATCTTCAAACTATATTGATTAATTCCTTAACAGGACTATATATGTTTTATGTTCTCTCTTAGTTGTCTAATGCAATTTCACTTCTAATCATAGTCTTACTCGTTTGGGGAAGTGTTTTTTTTATCATCAAAACCTTACTGGTTACTTGGGCTCGTAACAACTTTGATGACCAAGATATTTGAACAAATCAAAAGAATAATAAATCAATTCTAATATTCTTGTAGAACATTTAAACATATGTGATTATGCTTTTAGTTCATTAAAACATACTTAACTAACGATTATGATTTAAATCAAACTAGCAAAGATTTAGAACCTTATAACTTAATACATCAAAACAACCACTTATACAACTTCATAATGAATGTTCTTCAAACTCTTTTTTTTCTTTTGCTTTAAGTCCACACATATGGATTCATCAAAACACATTGATATTCTTTCCAAGATCAATAGATTCATGTAGATATGCTCATCTGTCCCAAAGCATTCATGGACATATTTTGATAAGCCTAGGATCCTTCACGTGGACATGCTCACACTTATCGATCATTTAAGAAGACATACCAATAAGTTAAGGAGCACTTCATTCGATGAGGTTAAATATCAAATCCTTCAAGTGAAAACTCGAAAACCACTACAATATTACATTTTATTTCAAAGAAAACTTTTACATCATATCGTGTCGCATCATCATCAGATTAATCATAAATCATTATCTTAGCATAACCCCAAACATTATTCCCTTACGCTTAAGGATAATAACATACAATTCACCTAACAATTATGCACTAAATAATACATAAACAACACATTTTTAAACTAGCAACAACATCATGTTAAAACAAACCACGACAACAAAACAGTAAGTTCCACGTGTGACCAGTGGAGTTTTCCACAACCTATGGATTTAGCTCTAGAAAATAAAAATGCGAACCAGCGAGCTCCACAAATGACTTGTGGATTCTTCCACAACCTGTGAATTTAACTTCGAATATACAAGAGTCAAAATAGTGAGTCCCACAAGTGACCAGTGGATTCTCCCACAACCTGTAGATTTGGCTTCGAATGCGCAAGAGTCAAAACAGTGAGTTCCACAAGTGACTAGGGTATTTTACAACAACCTGTTGAATTGGCTTCAAAAAAAGAAAGAGGCAAACCAAGAACTAAAATTCACCCAAGCATTGACATAACTGATGGATTCTTAATAAACTCATAAAATCTTACTACACTTGAACCCAAATTAACAGTACCCTTAGGAACCATACTCACTACACTAACTTTATCCAAGACCCCAAATTTAACCATTTCATAGTACTCCAACACAAATCATAATTTCATCATTATAAGAAAACATCTCCAATTGCTATTACACCATGGATTCCCCATATGATCAAGAACAATAACAAAACAATTTTATTCCATAAAACATTTCACCTATACTTTTCTAAATGATAAAATTCAGTTCATCAAATACTTTAAACAAAATTTCTAATCAACTTACCACCAACGTCCAACACTTCACAAAATTCCGCAGCCTCTACCAAAAACCCATATAAAATCTTGCTTAACTCAACCATAATTAAGACTCCAAAGGAAAATAAGTTATATTTGCAACCATTGCCCCAACCTCAAATAAATTCACATGGTAATAAGATGAAGATCAAAATTTCTAATTTCCCCTTTGATTCATCCAAATCAAAAATTAAAGTGATTAGATTAAACATCTTAACCCCATCCTCAAAAATGAATTTTTCCATCTATCTCATCTCATATTCACCACAAAAAAATTTATAGCAATTGTAGACACAAAAGAAAAAAATCTTTTCTTATCAATAAACTTAATCCCAAAGAACACTACCACCATGAATTCAACCATTAAAGAAACTTGTTATCATCTCCATCCATAACAACGAAATTACCCCTTTATAATTCCATATTTTCAAATGCAACTAATTCTCCATACATAATCATAAAAATAATGAGAACACGACTTAACACCTCCTTACACCAAAACATAACCCAAAGATGCATTTCACAATTCTTTCATTCCATAAATCAATTTACAATCACTTCTCAACACACAATCATGTAATATCAAGAAAATGATTTAGCATCCCTCACACAAAAACCCAACATTCTTTTACCACAAGGATAAACACTTCTTATCTCATATACAAGACATTCAATATATAAACAAATAACCATAGATACAAGGTGTAGCTCCCCTTACCGAGAATTCTTGAAATGCAATCACCTTGACTTGATCTACCCTTTTTCGCTCTCAGTCCAACGTTGCCTCCACTAATTTCTGCAGTTCCTATTTGCTTTGCTCCCAACTTACATTTTTCTTCCTCTCTCCCAAGTCCCAAATTCCAATTTTTAACTTAGCTAAAAATGACCCTATGCTTTCCCTTACCAGGCTATGAAAAAAATAAATAAAATAAAAAACTTATTGTTGTACCCCATTTTCACATCTCTTGAACGTTGCAGTTTCAGCCCGCTTACTCTCCTTAATTTCACTTAATTTCTCCTTAATTTCTTGTGCATGCGTCTAGATACAATGTATCTGCCTCAACTTTTCGCCTTCCTAGGCGTATCACGAATTTACTAAAAAAATAGACTTTAGTTTCCCCCTTTTTTTCTAACCAAGATTTGAACTCACAACCCCCAAGACTCAAATAACACTCCAACCCATATGACTGTCATGTGTTTCTTGTTAATCCACACGCACCACAAAATTACAATGTACTCGCAATGGAAACATCCTAAGCAATTATAAAATAATAGAAATTTTTTAATTATTCTAACTTGCACACAAGAATCAAACCCAAGACCTCCAAATCCCACCACAAAGTTCTAACCAACTATGCTACTCTCCACCTTTGTTATGAACTTGTATATCAATTCAATTAATATTCCTCGCATCCAATTATCCCTTACAATTATATTTATTTTCCTGGGTCTTACAATAAGTAGTTAATATAACTTGCTATTTACAAAATAGAGCCTACATAAGACCTTTGATTAAAAAGAGTCCTTATGAATTGTGGAACGATAGAAAACCCAGTAACTCATATTTTATCCTTTTGGTATATAATATTTTATATTGAATACAAAAGATAATTTAGAATAGTTTAACTCTAGAAGTGATGAAGGTATTCTTCTTGGCTATTAAAATATGTCCAAAGCTTATAGAGTATGTAACCTTTAGACATGTATTTTGAAAGAACCCATACATGTGAAATTTGTAAGACCCAGGAAAAGTAATTATATTTTTTAAGGGGGTAATTACAGGTGAGGGAAATATTTAAATTAAGAAATAGATAATTTTGCTGAGGTGATGAGTAGCATAGTTGGTTAGAGCCTTGTCATGGGTTGGTGGTTAACAATTCGATCCTTGTGTGTGCATTTAAAGCATTTATATTTTAAAAATGGTTTTATAATGTTTTTGGAAGTGTTTATGTGTGTTTTTGGGGTGACTTATATTTTAGAAATTACTTATATTTTATAATGTATTTTTCTTGAATGCATGGAATGTGTGGATATGGTTTGGAGTGTTACTTGAGTCTTAGGGGTTGTGAGTCTAGAGGAAAAAGCTGAAATTGGAAGTAATTTTTTTGTAAAGTCGAGGTGCACCTTGGAAGGTGAAAAGTGTGGTATGGTTAAGTTGAGGGTTTTCTCTAAGCTATGGAATGGTTGAATTTCTACTGGTTTGTGAAAATTTTTTTTGTATAAGGAAGTGTGTAACATGCATGAATTAGTGGTGGTAGAATTATTTTTCTTTTCCTTGCACCAAGAGGATATTTTGTAAATTTAGTGTTTATAAGCATGAATACACAATGAGTTAAGAATTCAAGTGGTGTGTAAATTGTGGTGTGTAAATGGAAGTCTTATATGCATGTTAAATGTGGGTTGGCAATGAAGCAATTGATTATATGAAATGTTGTAGGTGCTGATTTGGTGATCTTATGATAAATGAGATTCTTATGGTGAGTTCTTAGTTGTTTGGTTATAATGTATCAAATGTTGAGTTGTTATGCTTAACTTCAATACTTAATTAGTGGTATTCCATCTTGTGGTTCATGTTTGAGGCATGTGAATGAAGTTTTTGTGTTTGGAACCTATGCTTGAATCCTTGGGTGTGAAAAATATGTACATGGATCATAAAGGAGCACTTTTGGAGAAAAAAAGAGAGTAGAAAGACAGGTAAGGAGAGACTATGGGAGAAAGATTGTGCTATTGTTCCACAAGATCAGAATCATTCTCTTAAGCCAAAGATTGGGGAGCTGAATTACAACAAATTGCTAGAGGAAAATGGCAGGTGAAATAAGGAACAACATAAAAATGCAGTGAGATCAGAGAAGTATATACCCCCATACTTGAAAGGAGAATAAAAAATAAGGCAGAATTGGAAGAACAAGGCAAAGAAATCACGTTCTGTAAGCAGTCTCGTTATCATCGCTGATGTGTTTTTTTTTTGGTTTGGTAGAATGTGATTGGCTTATGATCTTCTTGTTGGTATGAAGCTTGAAATTATTTTACTTTGTAGTTAGGCAGCCTTTTCATATTCCTATGTTGATATGATAAGATGTTCATGATCTGGAGGCATAATTTGTATGAAGGAAAATTTGAATTATTATTATGATTTTTTTGTGCCATTGGAGAAGTATTTTGTTTTAGGTAGCACAGAATTATGTTGGGTAATGGTTGATGGGCAAAATTTGCTTATGAAAGGTAAGTTGATTTATTCTTATTCATGTTCATGTGTGAAGTTGGTTATGGTAATGATTTTGGTATTTGGGTATATGCGGTGTTGTTAAATGCTTTAGGACTTGAAATTTGATGTTGCGAACATGGTTTTGGAATTAAATGGTGCTAGAATTATGTGATAATTTGATAAGTGCAGAATTTTATGGTGTAATGTGAGTATAGGGAATGAAAAATTGTGTTAAGATTTACCAAGAGGCATGAATTAAGTAAGTGCAGTTTTTCTATTAAAAAAATGGATTAAGTGGTTGCATGTTTGGTTATGTATAAAGGTGCAAGGTTCAAATTGGACGGTTGATAAGGTAAGAAATTGAAATCTTGTGAATGGTCAAATGTGGTCATTGGGCAACAGGGTTGATTGTTAAGCAAGTGTGTTTTGCGAAGAACACTAGTCATTGGAGACTAGTGGTCGTTGGGTGGCTGAGTTTTTTCTTATTGAAGCTTTCTGAATATTTAATTTCATTTTTGTTACATAAGTTGGTCGAATTGATCGAAATGGCGTTTCTGTTCAAATTTGGGAATTAGGGTTCATGAAATTGGGAATTTTGCGTGTAGTGCACTAAATCGAGTTATTCCAATTTCTAAATGCAATTGAGATCATTTATAATAAATCTGCATCATTATATTTTCAATTATATCACCAAAAGATCTTGATCTGAGGTTACCATGCACTTTGCTCATGAACATGTTCTTGATTTTGGGTAAATTTCAAGTTTGATGAATTTGGACCAATTTTACCATTGCATTAGCCTAGTTTTGATCATTAAACATGTTTTGAGCATTTAGGATTAGCTAATTCATCATTACCTACCATTTTGTGCATTGCAAGTCATGCATTCATGCATAGTTTATAACATTTCTTGCATTTGATGACTTTGAGTTTTTTTGTTTTTAAGTGTTGATTTTGAATAAATTTCTCCACTACAATTCAAGCACAAATATTGCATTTGACTTTAGTCATGTCCACAAATTGATTCCCAAGGTTCTTCCTATACTGCATTTTTAAGGGGAAATTTGTTTTGACTTAGTCTTTTAGGCGACAAAAAGGCTTTATTAGTCATATTTACCATTCCACTTCTCAAAGATCAAGTTCCATTAAATGTTTTGAAATGTTTAGGTTATAAGCACATTGATTTGAATTTTCCAATCAAGAGGACCATGATCTTAAAGAAGAGTAATGATATTGAGAGTGAACACTCATCCCCCCTTTTATTTCAAAAGAATCTTCTTCCTTTAGTAAAACTAAAATTTGTGAGAGAGGCCTTATGTTATTAAGATGCATGATAGGCCAACTCAAAGAGAAAACATTTTTCAATCTAGATGCAAAATTAACAAGTGGGTTTACTTTTTAACTATTGATGGAGGAAGTAGTACCAATATGGTTAGCACAAGGTTGGTGGAAAAGCTTAACTTAGAAATTCATCATGCTAAGCCCTACAAGCTTGCTTGGATAAGTAAAGAGGGAGATATAAATGTCAATAAACAAGTCCTAATTAAAGAATGTTTTTTGAGTTTGATAATTGTCTTGTGAAATTAGGAAATAAATATGCGAAATAGTGTTTTAGTATCTAATGACTCTATTTTGATTGATCTAGCTAAATTGATGAATGAGATAAGTTGTCTAGTTGGAGGATTAATTAAGTCTGTTTATAAAATGGCAATGATGAGTGTGTAATATGTTTAGTGTTGTAGGATTTCTTTAAATATTGGTATGATTCAATTGGTGTCAAAGGGTGTTTTGATCTTGTGAATATGAGTTTTGATGTTTGTTGATGTGAGCTCCTCTATGAGACCTTTGATTGATTAATTGGCACTTCTTGAGCTAAGACATAGTGATACCATGATTTTACAAAGTTTATTATGTGGAAAAAAGCTCAACCGTTTAACATATTTTTCCTTTAAATGTTGAAAATTGCTCAACCGTTTAGAGGTTGAGTTGTGATACCGATGGTGAAAAATAGGAAGAAAAAAACACAATTGGATTGAATTGTGTTTTGATTTTTTTTCTTTTGCAGTTTTAGTAGTATTAATATATCAATCAAGCAATTAGTTTATAAAGTTAGATGGCCTAACAAAGATTTTAAGAAATTGAGTATTGAAGACTTCTCAATTGTGTAGTTAGTTTAACTAATATAACATGCAATTCATAGATTATGGATTGAAAAGTTACTCAAAATTTGTATATAGTTCGTCTGATAGCACAAACTACATCTAGTTCTTTTACTAAACAAACTACTATTATATGAAGTAGAAATGAGTATTTCTTTCATATCAGAGTCACTCTTGACTTACCCCATATGACTACTCTTTCATATTGTAATCACTCATGGTTAATCCACCAAGTATTATTTGGCACTTAGTAATATGATCAAGAAATCACCATTTCCCCTTTGCTAAAAGGGAGTAACATCTTTTAATATTTACAAGGTCAAATACTCTTTACTAATTTGCTAAAGGTTGAACACAAATTGTGTTCTTATAAAGCTTTAGAGCATACATAAAAATCAACAAAGTTTTAGCACTATATGGATTTTTCTCCTTCAAGGAGTGTTTTAAATAGGTGTTTGCAAAAGTAGTCATTGTACCCTTTTTGTGGTCATTGAGCAACTTCGAACTATGTGAATGTTTTATTCTTCTTTTTCCTGTTAAGTTCGATTGTTGAGAATTGAATGCACTCTATGAATCATTAACTACTATTTTCCAACTTCACACAATATTCTTGATAGCTTATAGACAATGCAACTTTAGTTTACGTAAATATTTAGAATTTTATATACCTTACCTAATATCCACTAATATCATGTGTAATATCTTATGTAACTTTATGTTAGATATTGTTTGACGTAAATATACATCTCACTTCTATGTCAAACTTCTAACAAACATGAATAAGCTTAAATATCCAATAAAAAATATTTTTTATATCCGTGATTAATTATATAAACATCTTTATTTTCCGTGGGTGATGTATTGTAAGAATACTTTTTTAATGAATAAGTATACGAAGATAATATTTATGTATTAATATTGAATTAATGGTCAAATAAAAGTTAAGGCAAACACTCTAAAGAATTTTTGTGTCAATTGCTTAAATGAATTCGACATTACAAGATACAAAATTAAATAAACAATTTATTTAAACAATCATGCAAGATAGATACTATAAAAAGACACATTTTGATTAGCTTCATGAACTAGCTTATAACTATAATAGTACTTTGTTTAATCAAAATTCATTTTACATTTATGATTTTGTTACATTTTTAAGTATTATTTATATTTTTTTATTGATCTTAATTATTATCATTAAATACGTGAATTTTTTATAAATTTAAAATATCAGTAATTTATAGGCATGAAAAAGTAAAATAGAACGATATTATGTTATATCTTCTTATCTGACAATTATTTTTTAGATAATAAGATTACACACACCGAGATGAATAAATTAATATTAGAGGAATAAGTTTTTTAATTCTTGCATAAAAACTAACTAGAATACGGAAAAAGATTTCAATATTTCTTTACAATTACATTATTACTTTTAACTTTTACTTTATATTAATTTGATATCTGGTAGTGTAGTGGACCACAGATTTCATGTTTGGATTTGGGTAAACATTTGGGCTTTCAATTGAAAAGCCATCATCAGTACACTTGTTGTGGAATACAAACAAAACATGTCAGGACTTTTGGGCCATGAATTACAAAATCTCGACCCTGAAACTGTTCCAACGTTTGACTCAAAGTGGGCTTTTTAATATATAACTGTTGATACTTTTCTACCGTAAATTTCTTCCTGCACCCACAAATTCTTGTATTCTAAATTTTATAATTATAAATAAAAATTTTATATCTAGAATATATAGTTTAAAACATATTTTTTAGTTTACATTTTATAATATACAATCTGAAATATAATACATATTTTTCTGTGTTTAGAAATATAACATTTCAAAATACAAAAAATTATAAAAATTATAAAGATGCAGGTTCAAATTATGGAGATGCGGGAAGAAATGTCTGAAATTGTTGTATATGTTTATCAATAATGATTAGAGGATAGTGTATTATGGAATAAATTTGAATATGGTCCTTATTTATTCTATTCTAAAACCAGTGAAAACACATTATTATAATAAAATAAAAATAAAAAATGATTAAAAAAGTTTATTATCATAATAATTGTTAAAATAAAAAACATTAAATTTATAAAATAGACATATATACTCATAAATGTATTCTTTTTATTAATGAATAAGTTTTATATCAAGATTATTGAGCTGAATTTTGTTTTATTTAATTCAAATTACAAGTGCGAGAATATTGGCTATCAAACTATCGAAATGCTTAACGAATTTTTCACAAATTTGTTGTGTCTTTTTGTTTCTATATTTTTCTTTGTGTGTGTCCTAACAATTGGTAAAAAAATTGGTGTTGGGATGGTGAAAATAACATGTCTTGAAAAGTCATACATTGTCTAGGATAACCTATGGGGTGAGTGTTAGTGACCATATAATAAACTCTATGTCCATGATGTTTCTTGCCCCGAGTCAAAGACACTTCAAGCTTGTATTTAACTTTTTTTATTCTTATTTCTTAAACTTTTGTAATAAGAGTGTTGTGAGGTTTGGGTTAAATTATTGCTTTGGAGAGTGTGACTGTACTCGGGGTTAAAGGGCATGGGAGAGTTGTTTATGTGTTTCCTTCTATTTTTTTTATTTCTCTATTAATAAAGTGATTCTCGAGGGTTTTTTCCAATAGTGGTATAAAGAGCAATGATTCGATAGGATTTTTTTTTCTTGGTATGCTCTATGGTTGCAACTTAATCTGATCTTTCACATCAGAAAAGATTAATTCCTTGTTGTTGGAGAATCATCCCTATTTGCTAAAGTTGCAACGAGAAATTTGATGGAAGGATCATTGTCAGCGTCGCGGTGAATCTATAGTTGGGTTCATGGAGGTGCAAAGTGTAAGACCCGAGAAATTTAAATAATTAAATAAATAATTATTTAATAAATGCGGGTAGTAGAAGCCTTTATGATATTTAATGCGAATTGTTATGACATAGAAAAGTACTAGCTTAAGTGGTTAAGAGTACTTAATTATATGATAGGACTTGGGTTCAATTCTTATGTATGTCAATTGTATGATATTTTAATATGTGCATTATTTTAGTCTTATATTGAATGTGATGAGTGATAATGTAATCCTAAAATTTTAGGAATTATCATGTAACATGTATTGGTTGAATTGGTTGTGCATTTGCTTTGTGATTAAAGGGTTGTGTGTTCAAACCTTGCTAAAGACAAATCTACTTCTTTCCTTTTTGCCAAAATTTCTTTTGGCATGAAGGTGAAAGGGTAGCCAAGGTGAATTGAGACTGCATTTTCGTGAGGGTTGTGAAGAGAGGTTTACAGAACCATTATATATGCTTTTGGAAGTGTGAGAGCTGAATTTTTGTATAGGCAAAGGAAGGCTCTTGGGCATCATAAAGAAAAGGCTAAAAGACCATTAGAAGCAAGGATTTACCAAGTAAGGGGAGTTGTCTCGTGTGTTTTATTTCGTATTTGAATAAATATGCGTTGCCATGTACCATTGCATGAAATTCCACTCTCTATGACGCTGTTTCTCGAGGTTTCTGGGTTTCTGCCTAGAAACCGCTTGGGAGTAAGAACGAAGCTTCCAAGCAATGCTTTAGATTTTTGTTCGTTTTGTTGGATTCTGGTATGAATTGCTTGGCGGCGATGAATACCCGCCAGGCGGCGTGGCGCTGTTTGTGGTTCTTTTGAAGTGTTGTTTGGTGCAGGAGTCATTGCGATTTCTGAATGCGTTTTTTGTGAATAATATTGTATGTTAAATATTATAACTTTTATTAAATTAGGGTATGATTGTGCTTCAAGGAAGTCCCGCATGATTAACAATGGGCAGAAATTGGATTCTTTTAAAGGGAAAAGTGACGAATTAATTTGCCATAGATCAATGACTATATAATGCATAAGGAATAATATTGTGGTGTGTTTTGTGACAAATTTTATGTGGAGTGGGTGATTGGTGCAATTGGATCGTTTGTCAAATTAGGGGAAAATTAGGATTTCTCGCAGGTGCAGAAACTTGGTTTGTGTCCAGGCACTGATGCACCGCTTGACGGCACCCTGCTTGTTGCCAGGCAACGACTGGCACAGAGGCAGTGGTGTGCCTTGCACTAGATGGTTGCGACAAATGTTAGTTGAAGTGAATTGGAATGGAAAATTTGGTCAATAAAATGGTAGGAATTGGTACACCGAAATTTATTGTGATCAACATTAGATGGCATGCTATGTTAGGAGTGGTTTGGTAATGAGTGTGGCAATCTACATTGGTGGTTAATTAGTTGGGTGATAAGAATAAAAAATATAGAGTACATAATGAGAAGGATTGAGAAATTATATACCTTAATGTGGGAAATTGGTGACCTTTGGCCTATAAATAAAAGGAGGAAGGGGAAGGTTAAATAAGGGGAACAAGTATAAGTTGACTAATGGTGCTAAATTATCATTATAAATTCTGACTAGAATGGATGCTATTGAGTGTGGTAAGAGGTGAGGATAGTTGGGCAGTTTGGAAATAACTGTATAAAAGTGAGAGACAAGTATATAATCTTGAAGGATCATTGAGGTATTATGAGTATGGAATTAGGCAATGATTTGAGTGTATGTGACAATGTATTGGGAGGAATTATATCAAAATTTGGGTTGTATGGATGTTAAAAACAACAATTGGTGCATTATTGACACAACGCCTGACGCTCGAGAACAGTCGCCAGGCGATAGGTTATTAAAGACGTTTACTGCACTGTGTGGCGCCTGTCGGCAAGGTATGCTCTGCCAGGTGACAGACCCTGAAACAATGGGTCTGTCTGAAGACTGGCGCCTGACGGCAAGGGTGTTTCGCCAAGTGGTCTGCACAGGTTTCACCTGGCAGCGCTTAGGCTACGCCAGGCGATAGTGCTGCGAGTTTTGACTTATGAGTGTTGTTCATACGCGTTGATGCGAACTTGGATTAGGAGATGTTGTGCCATGAACGGGTAGGTTAATGGATGGTGGTGAACATGTGACGATCTGAGCGGGGAGGTTCATATCTTGTTACTCTCGTGTAGGGATACGAGCGGGTAGGTTCGTATGTTTTGTGCTCACACTTGAGAGATATTGCGTGCGAGGAGGTACGTAGCTGGTGGATAACATGTGTTAAACTGCAACAAATTCAGTCAATTGATTTATTTTTTAATCGACTGATTTTACTAAGTCAAGTGAAATCAACCGATTGATTTGGAAATCAACCTGTTGAATTTCGTAACAGTTTGACTATAAAAGTTGTGATTTTCGAAAGAAAGGTTTGTTGATCATTTTTTAGTGCAAAATTTGTTCTGAAAACTTGTGGAAACTCTCTCCTTCATGATCATACAATTTGCAATAGTTGAAGATTGATCTTTGATCAATTCTTGGAGCTTTTGGCTTGGTTTGAAGCTTGGAGAAAGTGGTTTGTGGTAGGCTGGGTTGTGCTACACTGAAGTTTGATCTTTCTCAAGCTTTGTGTGTGTGCCTGGTGGTTTTCTAGGTCTGCAAGAGGGTTCTTATTGTGTTGGTGTGTCTCTTGTGTGATTCAAGAGTCTTTTGTTGTGTTTTTGAATATTTTGAAAGTGTAAGGGTGGATACTTTGTAAATCTTTTGAAATAGTGCAAAGTCAAGCTCAGGTTGCCTTGACAAACTGGATGTAGCTCAGGTTTGAGTGAACCAGTATAAAAATCTTGTGTTCTTCTCTCTTCTCTAACCTTTCTCTCTTGTATGAAGGAACCATTGATGTTAAGATAGCAAGGAAGCATGGCTTGATTCAAGAGTATGAGCTATTCAAGAGGAAGCAAGGAGAATCTATAGCGGATGTGCAAAAGAGATTCACTCACATAGTCAACCATCTCATAGGTTTGGGTAAGGAATTTGTCAAAGAAGAGTTAAACATCAAGGTGTTGAAATGTCTTGATAGATCTTGGCAACCAAAGGTCACGACTATCTAAAAAACAAGAGATCTATCCACTTTGACTATAGCTGCATTGGTTGGCAAGCTTATAGAGCATGAGATTGAGATGCAAAGGCTTAATGAGCTAGAGTCAAGTGAGAAAAAGGTAAGGAACATAGCCTTGAACACTAGCACCAAGAACAATGAAGAATCAGATGAGGAAGTGGTTGAATCAAGTGAGAATGAAAATATGAGTTTGCTTGTCAAAAGGTTTAGGAAGTTTCTCAAAGGAAGAGGTAACAAAGGTAACCAAAGGAGGTACAATTCTAAACAAGTTGATTTGAATAATACTTCTAGTTATACTTGTTACAAGCGTGGGAAACAAGGGCATATCAAAATTGAATGTCCAAACCTTAACAAGGATATAAGTGCAAATACAAAAAAGGAAAGCAAGCCCAAGGAAAGATGTGCTTACATTGCATGGGAGGACATTGATGATTCAACAACAAGTAGCTCCTCACAAGATGAGAGTGAAGAAGCCAACTTGTGCCTCATGGCTGGTTATGAGTCATCCTCCTCAAGCCAAGTAAGTTCTCTAGACATAAATGACTATAA